>CAFBRV010000013.1_pt1 | contig 14394 bp, 16 predicted proteins | sample 7270191 | NCBI WGS metagenome assembly CAFBRV01 (sample SAMEA6814197, study PRJEB35770) | uncultured Actinomycetes bacterium | biome: Freshwater; feature: Freshwater reservoir; material: water | place: Czech Republic | collected 2016-11-09 | depth 30m m
CCTGTGTGCGACAAGGCCTCGGTTGCTGATAGGTTTCCCTCTGCATTCAAGTGTTTCCGGCACCTGAATGCTTCGGGTTGTTAGCTCAGTTGGTAGAGCAAGGCACTCTTAATGCCTGGGTCGGGGGTTCGAATCCCTCACAACCCACTCCGAGCAATCCTTGTGGACCCCGCTTGTTAACCCATAACCGATTAAGGCTCGTGGCAGAAGTTAAACACCATCATAAGCAAATTGCGGTTATTTTTTGACGTAACCCTTTGGGCATACTGGTTTTAAGGCCATAACTTTCTTAATAGTTTTTCCCTTGACGCACGTGATGGTTTTACTTTTCGCCACTTGGGTTTCAAGTAGATAGAGCGTATTTGTGAACTCTCCAAGCTCTTCCTCGGCATAACTAATAAGCGTCTCTAGTTCGGCGGTTGGGCTATTTAGACTCGTATCAAGGAATTTACGTACACCAAGGAAATCGACCATGATTAATTTAAATGATGGAAGCATGCTGGCGTTGTTAGTAATTTTAGACTTTACGATCATCAGACGTGAGTATTGAGCATCGTAGAGTGGGTCGTACTTGGCATGAAATTGAGCCACTTGCTCTGCTCTAGTAGGAACTGTCTCTGCTGCCAGAGATACTCCGGCGCTAATGAATAAAAGTGAACCAACTAGAACTGCGAGTGCGCGTAAAGATTTCATAACCAAATATTACTTTGTGCCACTTCTAGATACTGGTATTTCTTGGAATTCTTGAGTGCTAGCGCGAGTTCTCTGCATCACAAATCTAATGGACTTACGCACAATTTCCAGCCGCGGGCTACCAGCTTCTCGCTTTATCAGCTCTCGGCGCTCTTCCTTCGGATTACGCTCTTGAATTTCAAGCCATGTGTTTCGGCAACTGACTTTATAGTTTTAGAGATCTCACCTATGTCAAAGTCATATGAGACTTGGGCACCATTAGTGCCTACGAAAACTCCTTTAACGTGGCGTGAGAGTGTCTTACCCGATTGAAAAGATGATTCAGAGTTAGAGCCAAATGAAAATCCCTTGCTCTTTTCGGCAGTCTTTTCATAAAGAAAAATCGCCTTCTCTTTTTCATCGACTAAAACGGCATTCTCATAAGTGATTGTCTTACTACCCGAGCCACCTTTGGCATCTAATAGTTGGCAATTCACGGTGATGTCGGAGGCTCCTCCAAGTGTTGGATCCAAACCCAACGAGTGTAACTTTTCAAAGATTTCTTGAACTATTTCTGTTTTCATTTCCCTTTCCTAACTCTTCGTAATAACTCGAAAGCCTTTCGAACCTTGGCTCTCTTTGCCGGCAAATACAACATAGACCGCCCCTTGATAAACTTGCTTAGGACCCAAGTTCTTAAGTGTGCACGTGAGTACTTTTGCTGAAGTGCGACATTCATGCATCAAAACATCGTATCCAGCCCCGAAGGCTTGAACGCGATATCCAAGAATCTTCAATCCTCCCGTATATTTCGGTGGGCTCCAAGAAACTCGAAGGGCTTTGGAAAGTGCGACAACTTTTACTGATTGTGGCGGGGATGAGCTAATCGCCTTACCCGTTGCAATTGGGGTTGCTTTAGAACTATTGCTTTGTGATGGCGAACTAGATTCTTGTGGCGAAGCCGTTGAACTAGGAAGTGTTTTAGTTGGTGAAGGGGTGGCCGAAGGTGCTGCAGGAGTTCCTGCAATAATTTTTACCCGTGGAAAAGATGGAAAACCCGAACCGAGCGATGTATATGTTCGCACTTGAACATAATACGTAGCACCTAATTTCAAACCACCAATCAAGCAACTGCTATCTGTTATCGCACCAGAAGTGCAATAGCCTGAATATGAACCAATGCCTATTTCAGATTCAGTAAATACTTCGGCTCTGTACCAAGCAAAAGTTCCAGTTCCCGCACTTGTTAATGGCATCCATTTAACTGTGATTAAGCCTTTGGCATCACTTGTTGCAGTTACAGCGCTTGGAGGTTTTCCTGCTGCCCCTGGAGATATCGATCTAGATGCACTTGGCGCTCCTGGGCCGGCGCTATTGCTTGCAATGACATCCACGTAGTACACGGTTCCTGACGTTAATCCGCTAACAATGCAACCCAATTGTGTCGTGGTGCACGATGCGAGAACCGCTGAAGTAGTCGGCGGTGGCAAGCTCCATATTCTGGCAGTGTAAGTAAGCAATGCTTCCCCACCATTTGAACTCGGAGGATCCCAAGTAATTGCTACTTGATTTGTATCACTCATAGGTTCGACATACTGAGGAGCTGATGGTGGATTCGCTCCAAAAGAATATGGAGATTGTGTAACACTAAAAACTAATGAGATTAATATAACTAAAACGAAATTGTATCTATTTGACAGCGAGTGATTCTTCGACGATATATATGTCACCGCCATCACCTCCTAACGAGAGATGAAGAAGTTTTCTCATTTGATAGTACAACTGGCGAACTTCATAGTCAGCAATGTGAGCGCATTTTCACCCCTTCTACAGCAAAATTGAGTGCCGGTTCTCAAGGCTCAGGCGTGTATAGCCACAGGAAGGCCTGAGGAATCTCTCAGGATAGGCACAAAGAGGCGTCTTACTTTTTGTCCACGGGCCAGTTAGACCCGAATCGTTAATGAGGAGCGAATCATGAAGGTAAAAAGAGTTTTAGGTGTGGCCCTCCTGGCCTCCGGTTTGATGGCCGGATCAATCACTGCCGTACAAGCTGATTCAACACCACAACCAGCAGCTACAAATTCAGCTGCTTACCAAGCAGCTTTAGCACAGTACCAAATTGACATGATGAAGTATCGAATTGAATTAATTAAAATTGCAATCACTAATCGCGCCGCAATGGATAAGTACAACGCCGATTGGCAGATCGCAGTTGCAAAGTATTACGCCGATTGGAAAGTTGCAATCGAGCAATACCAGGCACTTCGTGCAGCTTATGAGGCAAAGGTCGTACCCGCCGTTGCAGCACGTAAAGCTGCAGTCACTAAAGCAGATGCTGATTTCCTAGCCGCAATAGGAGTCGCAGGTGTAACAAGTGTTCAGCTTGAAGCAGCCGTAAAGGCTCATAACACAGCCATGGACGCCGCTAGCGATGCATTTAAAGCTGCAGTAGCGACCTTCGGTGCTGAGCCAGTCAAGCCAATTAAACCAGCTGAGCTTACTAAGCCACCTCTCCCAACTAAGGGTGTAGCTCCAGTAAAGCCGGTAGCACCTGGAAAGCCAGCTAAGGTTGAAAAGTCGGAAGATAAGAAGAAGCCAGAAGATAAGAAGAAGCCATAACAAGTAATTAACAAAACCCTCGAACCTTTTACGGTTCGAGGGTTTTGTTTTTGAGTTTACTTATTGAGCAGTCCAACCTCCATCGACAGGGATCGATACACCAGTGATGTTGTGTGCAAGAGGCGAACATAAAAACACAGCTACGGCACCTATTTCAGCCGGTAATGACATTCGCCTTGAGGGCTGTTTCTCTGCGAGCAAGTCGGCGATGCCAGCGGCGCGATCGCCATTAAAGATATCTACACGTGCTTGGATCTGAGGTTCAATCAGCGATGTTTCTACCCAGCCAGGACAGATTGCATTAACTGTCACGCCACCAGATTCGCGAGTTCCGCTTGCTGCATATTCAAGGGCCGCTGTTTTGGTCAAACCAATCACACCATGTTTAGCGGATATATAAGGTGCTTTTGCAACTGATGCAACTAAGCCATGGACAGAGGATGTATTGATTACTCGGCCATAACCTCGCGTCTACATCTGTGGAAGAAGCAATCGCATCGTGTCAAAGTATGATGAAAGATTAATTGCGATAATGTCGTTCCACTTTTCACGAGGCATGTCGGCAAGCAGTGCTGTGTGTTGAATACCAGCATTGTTGCACAAGATATCTACAGGGCCACTTTCTAAAATTGACGCTACTAAGACCTGCGTTGCCGCGCTATCGCGAAGATCACTTACATGTGATTCCACCGAACTAGCACCTGCAGCCATAACCGCTGCCTCTGCGCTTTTAATCGTTTCGGCATCGGCTAAGCCATGTAAAACAATGTCAGCGCCTTCGCGGGCAAGGGCCGTTGCAATTCCAAGTCCAATCCCTTGAAAAGAACCGGTTATGAATGCGCGCTTTCCTTTTAAACTCATAGTCGATCTCCATAAATTATCTGGGCGGTTTTTTCTGCCCCCAAAGGGTTAGTGAACATGTCGTAGTGATTGCAATCTGCAAGAAACTCTAGCTTTAACATTGGATACTGCGGAAGCACCGCATCTAAGACAACTAACGGATATAGACCACCCTCTTCGTTCTGCAAACCCCGCTCTGCTTTAATAAATAGGCACTGCTTGTTCAGGCCTTTGAGCGAGCGCACGATTAAATCATCACCAAAAAGATCTCGAGAGTCGGCCTCGACAGCTGCGGGATTTGTCGATGGCTTAAAATTCGGCGCCTCCCCCCGTAGGTCATAATCTGCGTATTCATCCATGACCGGCGACCAGCCTTTGGAAAACGCGGGTTGTGGTCGCCAGAAATCTCGATAGGCATCTTTTGATTCAAAGACCATCGCAAGACGGGCAAGGGCCGGTCCTAATACAAAAGGTAAAACCTGCTCCACGCTCATCCCTGGTGGTAGCGGTAGCGGTACTCCTCCATCTGCAAATACAACTTCACCAACTGACTCTGGATACAAACCAACTAACGCCGCTGCAACAAAACCGCCCATTGAATGTCCAATTACATCTGGTCTTATCCAACCAAAGGTTTTAATTACCTCTGCCATATCAGCGGCGTGCTGAGCCATTCCAAAAGGTCCCGGCAGCGAGTTTGAATCACCACGTCCACGAAGATCAACTGCATATGGTGCCTTACCTCTTGCAATCAATGCATCGGCAAAAACTTGAAATGCGCGGTTCGTTGAAGTGACTCCATGAATCAAGAGGACTGGCTCTCCTACTCCATCTCCATAACGAAAAACGGCGAGAGATCCACCTGTGACTGGGACGAGAGTGCACTGAGTTGGTAGCGACATAAGTGCAATTCTGCCTGTTTTTTCTGAAAAATGTTATGAAATCGTTTCTAAGTCGGTTACCCGAAGTTTCGTTAAAGGGATAGATTTACCCCAAGCAAGCCAACCCTCGATATGGCTTAAATTAACAACAAGGAGAACACTCTATGAGCAAGCGCTCACTAGCACGTGTGGGAGTAGCACTACTCTCACTAGCTGTCATCATGCCCAGCATGGCGCCGGCACAGGCTGCAAATGATATTAAAATTGGTGTAATCACTTCTTCATCAGGACCTCTTGGTTCATATGGAGCTGCATATAACGACGGTCTTGCATGGGGCTTGAGCTATTACACCGGCGGAAAGATGTCGATTAACGGTGCAAAGCTTGTTGTCACAACTAAAGATGATGCCGCAGATCCAGCATCTGCAACTGCATCCTTTAAGGACATGGTCGGTAACGGAACTAAAATCATCGTCGGTACCGCATCATCTGGAGTTGCATTAACTCTTGCTCCTTTAGCTGCACAGAACAAAATTCTGTACATATCTGGTCCAGCTAAGTTTGATGGAATTACATCGTCTGCTAACAAGTATGTTTTCCGCTCAGGTAACTCATCAACACAGGATTTAGCTCCCCTTGCTGGCGTTAAGCCAATCAAGGGCAAGAAAGTTATTCTCTTTGTTGAAGATAACGCTTTTGGCGCTGGAAATATCTTGGCTGCACGTGCATTAATGGCGCCAAAAGGTGCCATATTTGAAGAGATTAAAGTTCCAACATCTACATCTGACTTCACTCCTTTTGCGAAGAAAGCTGCAGATGCAAATGGCGCATACACCTTCATCGCTTGGTCAAATGCTCTAACAGCGGGTGCAATGTTGACATCTCTTAAGGTCCAGGGCGCATTTGCTAAGTCACGTCCAATCACGGGTCTTGCAGGTGCTGCGACATATAACATCTATGGAACTCTCTTTGATGGCGCAAATGCAATCATGACAAATAGCTACTTCGCAGGTGCCTCGAAATCAAAGGCTTCAAACGATATGGCTGCATGGTTTGCGGCCAACAAGAAGACACAGGATCTATTCACCTCAACAGGTGCAGATGCTGCCAAAATGATCGTCCGCGCCCTCACCGGCAATACATCTCAGAACGTTGATCAAATGATTTCGAACCTTGAGGGCTACTCATGGGTCGGAGTCAAGGGCTTAATGACTGTAAGTCCTTCCAGCCACCTACTTATTCAACCAATGTTCCTTGTTGGTCTGACTAAGACGTCAACTGGTTATGTTCCGCTCTTGCAAAAGACAATCTCAGGAGTGGGCAAGTAATACATCACATATAGATTAAAGAACCCCAGTGTAGAAATGCGCTGGGGTTCTTTATATATTTAGCCCAACATTTTAAGGAGTGAAACTTGATTTCTGCATTGAGCGTTACCGATCTCTCCCTTGACATCGGTGGTGCAAAAATTCTCGATGGAATTTCACTCTCTGTTTTTCAAAATGAAACCCTCGGAATCATTGGCCCAAATGGTGCAGGTAAAACATCTTTCTTCAATCTGCTCAGCGGAATCCGCAAACCATCACGCGGAGAGATATTTATTGGTGATGTGAACGTCACGGATTTAGCTCCTCATGAGCGGGCTAAGGCCGGTATCGCTCGAACTTTTCAGACGTCCAGCGTTTTTGTGAATCTGACATGTTTGGAAAATGTGCGCATCGCCGCACAAGCAGCCCATGGTAAATCAATGAACTTAACTAAAAACGCCTACAAATTTACCGAGGTTGTCGCACAAGCTCACGAGTGTTTGGAAAAAGTCGGCTTAAGCAGTTATGCAATGCAAAGAGCGGGTGCGCTCTCTCACGGAGACAAGCGCCGTTTAGAAATCGCTATCGTCTTGGCCTCAAAATCCGATATCGTCTTACTGGATGAGCCAATGGCCGGCATGAGTGTTGAAAATGTGCCTGAGCTCGTAGAAATCATCCGATCCCTTGCCACGATTCACAAAAAAACAGTACTTATCGTTGAGCACCATATGGAGGTTATTTTAGGTCTTGCCGATCGCATTGCGGTTTTAAACTATGGCGAGCTGTTGGTCTGTGACACCCCACAAAATGTTATTAATAATCCAATCGTGCAATCGGCCTACATCGGGGAGTCACTATGAACGCCCTTGTTGTTAGAGACTTGCATGTAAAAATCAATGAATCTCATATTTTGCACGGGGTCAATTTCGACGTCCCGTCACACAAAGTCACTGCACTGCTTGGTCGAAATGGTGTGGGTAAATCAACCACGCTGAAAGGAATCCTCGGTCTCTACGTCGCAACTGGTTCAGTGCAGTTAAATGGCCAGGAACTCATTGGCATGCCGACATATAAAATTGCTCAATCAGGAGTTGCCTATGTGCCAGAAGATCGAGAGATTTTTTCCACGCTTTCTGTGCGTGAAAATCTAGCCTTAGCCTCACGCTCTAAAACAAATAACGCGGCTTTTGAAACCATCTTTGAACTATTCCCAGAACTCAATACCCGCGCAGCCCAATTAGCCGGTTCACTCTCTGGTGGACAGCAGCAGATGGTGGCAATTGCTCGCGCGATGCTCAATACAAATGAAATTCTATTAGTGGATGAACCAACTAAAGGTCTTGCCCCAAAACTTGTAACTGAAGTTGCAAATGCCTTAGCAAAAGTCGCCGAAGCGACAACAATGTTGCTCGTTGAGCAAAACTTGGCTCTAGTTAAGCGCATCGCTCATCACGTGGTTGTGATGGATCAAGGCCGAGTGGTCTTTCAAGGTGGACCTGAAAATCTCAATGACCCATCGTGGGTGCACCAGATGTTAGGCGTGAGCGGGGGTCATAAGTAAATGGATACGTTCATATTGATCGGCATCACTGGAATTGGTCTCGGTGCACTCTACTTTTTAATTGCCTCTGGACTCTCCCTCATATATGGCCTCATGGGAGTTCTTAATTTTGCTCATGGAAGCTTTCTTACCGTGGGCGCGTTCGTAGGTTTCTGGGTAGCAAGCAAAATGGGCTTTGAAACCTCTATGCCCGAATTTATTCTGGCCATGATTGTGGGCGGTTTAGCGGCGGGCTTGTTTGCCCTCATCATTGAGCAGTTATTGATTACTCGTTTATATGATCGGCATATTGATCAAGCTTTAGTGACGGTCGGTGTTTCACTTGTGGTTGGCGCAGTGCTCGGTGGGTGGTTCGGAAATGACCTTCGAATGTTCCCAACACCGATGTGGTTTTTGACAGCTATTGATATCGGCGGAGCAAAAATCCCTGCCGACCGAATTGTGTACATCGCTACCGCTGTCTTGCTTTTAGTCGGTAACTGGGCGTTACTTAAATACACACGAATTGGACTGATCATTCGCGCTGGTGTTGAGAATAGAAATATGGTCAACGCTCTTGGAATTAATGTGCGCCGTGCATTTAGTACCGTATTTTTCTTAGGTGGCTTTGCCGCTGGAGTTGGCGGTGTTTTAGTTTCGGTTTACTCCAACGGAGTCTCCCCTCTCATCGCTGGCACTTACTTAATCTACGGTTTTATCGTTGTCGTCATCGGTGGCATGGGCTCAGTTCCGGGTAGCTTCTTAGCGGCCATGATGATTGGTGTTATTCGCCAATTTGCTAATTACTATGCAACCGGACTTGGCGATTTCGTAGTCGTTATCTTGTTAGCCGTTGTCTTATTGATTAGACCACAAGGCCTACTTGGAAAGGTGCGTGCATAATGTTGCGCTGGAAATATTCACGCCCACTTCTTGGGCTCTTTGTTGCACTCTTAGCTTTAGCCCCATTACTCGGGGCTAATCCCCTGAGTCATCCAGGTCTTCAACAGACTATGGCTGTAGCTTTTATTTGGGGTGGTCTAGCGCTCACTTATGATCTTCTCTTTGGTTTCACGGGGCTTTTATCATTTGGTCATGCACTTTACTTCGCGACTGGCGTATATGTTTCCTGCATTTTGATTAATCACGAAGTCGTTGCTTGGTGGCTTGCTGGGCTTATTTCAATCGCCGTAAGCGCGCTCCTTGCGCTATTAGTCGGCGCTGCATCGCTTCGAACATCAGGCATAACTTTTGCAATGGTTACTTTGGCATTTGGTGAAGCTGGCCATGTAATTATTCAACGTAACTTTTTTAACTTAACCGGCGGCGAAAATGGCATAGCGCTTAATGCCGATCTAATCCCTAGCTTTTGGATAAGTGTTGCTAATACTAAATACATCTACTGGGCCGCCTTAGCTGCGCTTATCTTCACCTACGTTGTGATCTGGTGGGTTACTGAAAGCTCTGCAGGTCGAGTCTTTGCCGCCCTCCGAGATAATGAGCTTCGTGTGCAGGTTTTAGGTCTGAACACTCAACGCTTTAAACTCTTGGCATTTGTCATTAGCGCAGCCCTTGCAGCGCTCCTTGGAAATGTCATGTTGATTGCTGCGGGAAGCGCGGCTCCACGCTTTGCAGATGCTGGAGTCACAATCTCACTTCTCTTAATGGTGGTTTTGGGTGGAGCTGTAACACGGTGGGGAGCGGTTATCGGAGGAATTTTCTACTCGGTGGCAACGACTCGTATGCAGGATTTAACTCAACAGGACTCCTTTAAAACTATTCCTAAGTGGATAGGCGGTCCAATCGCCGAACCTGCCTTTGTATTAGGTCTCCTCTTTATCTTTGTTGTTATGTTCGCACCTGGTGGATTATCTGGGGCTTATTATCGACTTCGACTAAGGGCGATTACTAAAAAATCTCAATGAGCACGCAACTCTGGCAACCTCGTGATACGAGCGCAATGGCAATTACGCGCCTTCAAGCCGATCTTGGCCTTAGTTCTTACGCCGAGCTTCACGCGTGGAGCATCGAAAACCCGGGGTTATTTTGGTCAAGAGCTTGGGATGACAGCGAAATTATTGGTGCTAAAGGTACGCAATTTTATACTCCTGGTAAAGATTTTATCTCTGCCCGCTTTTTTAGCGATGCAACTTTAAACGTTGCCGAAAACTTGTTATCAAAGGGTCGCGATACAGATATTGCAATCGTTTCAATCCTAGAAGATGGCGTTCGAAGTGAATTAACATGGGGAAGTTTGCGTGAGCAAGTCGCAGCAACTACTGCCGCTTTAAAAGCGGCGGGCATCGTCAAGGGTGATCGCGTAGTAGCGTGGGTTCCAAATGTTTCAGAAACAATCATTTTCGCATTAGGCGCATTAAGTATTGGCGCCATAGTCTCAACGGCATCGCCCGACTTTGCCCCAGTTGCAGTACAAGATCGCTTTGGTCAAATTGAGCCTAAGATTTTACTGGCCGCCGATTCATATCAATATAACGGCAAGGTATTTGAATCCTCCTCAAAAATCTCTGAGATTCAATCGCTTCTACCAACGCTGATTGCAACTATTACAGTGAGTGAATTCCAATCCTGGATTGAACCATATATGGGTACGCCTCTTGAGTTTACTCCCCTGCCTTTTGACCATCCGGGTTTCGTTCTTTTTTCATCGGGAACTACGGGAAAACCAAAGTGCATTATCCATAGCGGTGCAGGCGTCTTGCTCAAAGCTTCGGCTGAACAGCTCTATCAATTTGAAGTCAAAGCCGGACAGAAAGTTTTCTTTTTCACAACGTGTGGGTGGATGATGTGGAACTGGTTAACGATGGCGCTAGGGCGCGGTGCCACCATTGTTTTATTTGACGGCGCTCCAATGTTTCCATCTCCATCGCGCCTCTTTGATATTGCCCAAGAGGAAAAATTAGATTTTCTTGGCCTATCGGCAAAGTTCATAGATTCGGCGCATAAAGAGGGCCTCACTCCGGTGACCACACATGATTTATCTTCGATCAAAGTGATTGCATCCACTGGTTCAGTTTTATCCCCGGAGAGTTTTAATTATGTTTATAAAAGTATCAAGCACGACGTGCACTTAGCCTCTATGTCAGGTGGTACCGACATCTGTGGCTGTTTTGTAGCAGGAGTGCCCACAGAGCCCGTCTATCGCGGCGAGTTACAAGGTGCCTGTTTAGGTATGGCTACCGATGTCTTCAACGCCCAAGGAGAATCTGCTGCAATCGATGAAAAGGGCGAGCTTGTTTGTACAGTGCCATTTCCATCTAAACCAATCGGTTTTTGGGCCGATAAAAGTAATGAGAAATACTCTGCATCTTACTTTGAGGGCTTTCCAGGGATATGGACCCACGGAGATTTTGCATCAAAATCGTCAACTGGTGGATTTATTCTATTTGGTAGAAGTGATGCGACGTTGAACTCTAAGGGAGTTCGAATTGGAACGGCCGAGATTTATCGCGTAGTTGAGGCTTTCCCCGATATTCTCGAAGCGATGGCCGTCTCTCAAGATTGGGAGGGTGATACTCGAGTAATTTTATTTGTTGTTCTTAAGCCAGGTTCGAGTTTTACACAAGAGGCTGAGAAGGAAATCAAAAACGCTCTTCGCGCCAAAGCAAGTCCGCGGCATGTGCCAGATTTAGTTTTGGTCGCACCCGCCTTGCCGCGTACCAAATCAAATAAGCTCGTCGAACTCGCCGTAACCGATGTTATTAATGGTCGAGAAGTTAGAAACCGCGATTCGTTAGCAAATCCCGAGGCCCTCGATTGGTTTAAAACTCTTAATGTTTGATGCACACACACTTGTAATTGCGGGTTGCCTTTTTCTAGGAGCAGTTTTATACACATCAGTTGGCCACGCAGGAGCATCGGCCTATATCGCGGTAATGACGCTCTTTGATTTGCCTCCACTTGTAATAAAACCCACGGCGTTAACTCTCAATATCTTCGTATCTTCCTACACGAGCCTTCGTTACATTCGAAGGAATTTCTTCAATGGATCGCTTTTTACCTACTTAATTATTGGTTCAATACCTGCAGCTTTCATTGGCGGGCATATTAATTTACCCAGCCACATTTATAAACCGATTATCGGAGTACTGCTATTAATCTCTGGAGTTCGATTCCTCTTACAAGCGCTACAAGTTGACCAACCACATCGTGCATTTAACGCCTTTCTAGCAATCTCCATTGGTGCCGCTGTTGGTCTGCTCTCTGGCATCACAGGAACTGGCGGAGGCATCTTTCTGTCGCCGCTTATTATCTGGTTAGGGTGGGTAAGCGTTAAGCAGGCCAGTGGAACCGTGGCCGCATTTATCTTTGTTAACTCAATTGCCGGATTGCTTGGTAATTTTCAATCCACACAATCACTTCCGAGTGAACTACCAATCTTCGTGATTGCAGTTTTGTTAGGGGCTTTCATTGGGACTCGCTTCGGGATTTCAAAGTTCTCAAGCACCGGGATAAAGCGCGCCTTGGGCTTTGTGTTACTCATCGCTGGCGCAAAGTTCATTCTCGCTCCTTAGGTTCTGGGCGTAGAATTAACTCATGAATACGCTATTTGATCCTTTAACAATCGGTTCTACAACCTTTCAGAATCGCATATGGGTTTCGCCCATGTGTCAGTACTCGGCCATCAATGGGCTTGTCGGTGAATGGCACCGTGCCCATTTAGGTGCCTTTGCAACGGGATCACCAGGATTGATTATGGTCGAGGCAACTGGAGTCGTTCCAGAAGGACGCATTTCTATCGCGTGTCCAACTATTAATAGTGATTCACATGCTGATGCTTTTAAACCTATGATCGACTTTGCTCACTCACAGAACGTGAAAATGGGTATTCAATTAGCTCACGCTGGCCGCAAGGCATCGACAATGCGCCCCTGGGATGATCATCGGATGGCTAACGCCGATGAGGGCGGGTGGCAGAGTGTTTCATCCTCCGCAATTGCATTCCACGGATACCCAGAGCCACGCGCACTTACAATTCAAGAGATTCATCAGCTCACTCTTGATTTTGCTGCAGCCGCAAAACGTGCCATAACGGTTGGCTTCGATGTTATTGAGATTCATGCAGCGCATGGATATTTGTTCCATCAGTTTTACTCGCCTTTAGCAAACACGCGCAGCGATGAATATGGTGGGAGCTTTGAAAACCGAGTTAGATTCCTTCTTGAAACCGCTAAAGCCGTGCGCAGCGCTATCCCAGCTGGCACTCCTCTCTTTGTGCGTATTTCGGCAACCGACTGGGTTGAAGATGGTTGGAACTTAGTTGATTCAATTGAACTATCTTCTCAACTTAAATCTCTTGGTGTGGATTTAATCGATGTTTCAACTGGAGGCAATGTCCACAACGCACCCATTAAGGCGACACCCGGATTTCAGGTGCCATTTGCCGCGGCGATACGAACCGAGGCCCAAATTATGACTACGGCAGTTGGCTTAATTACCGAACCTGAACAAGCTCAGTACATTATCGAAACGGGTGAGGCCGATGCGCTCTTCCTAGCACGCGCGATGATTCGCAACCCTCGCTGGGCGCAGAGCGCTGCCGAGAAACTTGGAGTGAAAATTCCCTGGCCACATCAATTAGAGCGCGGTCAAACTATTTAGAGTTTTGGTGTGAGTAGTTCTGAGATTAGAGCTTCAACGCGCGCCTTAATCTCATCTCTAATAACGCGTACTGGCTCTATCCCCTGACCCGCTGGATCTTCTAGAACCCAATCCTCATATCGCTTTCCAGGATAGAACGGACAGGCATCGCCACATCCCATCGTTATTACGACATCTGATGCCTGTACAGCTTCGGCGGTCAATATCTTTGGAACATTATTGGCAATATCAATTCCGAGTTCAGCCATCGCATCAATGGCGATTGGATTGATCGAATCCTTAGGTGCAGAACCAGCAGATAGCACCTCTATCTGACCAGCACTCAGATGGTGCATAAAGCCCGCCGCCATTTGCGAGCGGCCAGCGTTGTGAACGCAGACAAAAAGTACGGATGGTTTACTTGTCATGAGTGAGCAGCTTTGTTAAGCCCAAACCAATTAGGGCACCGAGAATTTGGGCAGCGATAAATTTAGGCGCACAGCTAGGCGCGATACCTGCGAAAGAGTCAGAAAAAGTTCGTCCGATGGTAACCGCTGGATTTGCAAATGAGGTTGAGCTTGTGAAGAAATAGGCGCTTCCAATCCACGCTGCAACCATTGCAGGAATAAGTGCCAGTTTTTCCTGCTTGATTAAGAGATTAATGATGAGAATCAAGCCAGCTGTGGCAACGATTTCCCCCAGATACAGATTGCCACCTGTTCGTAATTTAGTGGCCGTCTCTATGAGCCGATGGTTAAACATCGCGTTAGCCAACGCTGCGCCAGATATGGCACCTAGGAGTTGAACCACCGAATATTGAATAAAACTAAGAACGCTGATCTTACGTTCTATGAAATCAACCATAGTCACTACGGGGTTGAAGTGAGCGCCACTTATCGGTGCAAAAATTTGAATTAATACTAGTAATCCAAAAACC
>CAFBRV010000014.1_pt1 | contig 14188 bp, 11 predicted proteins | sample 7270191 | NCBI WGS metagenome assembly CAFBRV01 (sample SAMEA6814197, study PRJEB35770) | uncultured Actinomycetes bacterium | biome: Freshwater; feature: Freshwater reservoir; material: water | place: Czech Republic | collected 2016-11-09 | depth 30m m
AATGAATTCAGCCGAGACGTCCTTTAAGTAGTTTGGTTAATTTAATTACTAATGCATCATCTTGTCGGCGACGCTTGAAACTCAAAAACTTTAACGGTAAATAGAATCGAGTACGCACCACAGTGCGAGCAAATGTATATTCCAAAAGACCTTCGGGACCATGTACTCGGCCTGATCCGCTATCTTTCACGCCTCCAAAGGGGAGAGAGGCAATTGCTGCGAAGGCGAAAGTCGAGTTAATTGCGACCATGCCGCATTGAAGTTGGGATGCAATCTTTTTTCCCTGACGTTTAGACCAGATGTTTGCACCGAGGCCATAGCGGGATGAATTTGAAAGATCAATCGCCTCGCGCATAGTTGCAACCCTATTAATAATAATAATTGGACCAAACGTTTCCTCGCGAATTGCAATAGAGCTCTCTGGCACATCTACGAGTACAACGGGTTGCACGAATGGAGCAGCGATTGATTTGGGTCCACCATAGACACAGGTTCCGCCATCTGCGATTGCCGCCTTTATGTGGGATTGAATAACCTTAATCTGAGATGGCATCGTTGCGGGTCCGTAATTACCGACCCCGGGTGCACCTGCATGAATCGTGGCCGCGCTTTCAATTGCTCGAGCAATAAACTCATCGGCTACTTTTTCATCTACATAAACGCGCTCTGCACCGATGCATGATTGACCGGCATTTGCCATGGCAGACCACATGGTTGCATCAACTGCACGCTTAACATCGGCATCTGCTGCAACAATTACGGGATCTTTACCTCCGCATTCAAGAACTACCGGAACCATAACTGATGCACACTGGGCAGCTACTAACTTTGCCGTGCGAGTGGAGCCAGTAAATGAGAGTTTATCGATACCGCTGACACAGAGCGCTTCACCGGTTTGTGCTAAACCTGTAATAGTTGTGAATATATCTGCGAAAGGTGCAACTTCATTAAAACTCTCTGCGAGCCACATTCCGACACCCGGCGTGAACTCACTTGGCTTAAAGACAACGGTATTTCCAGCGGCTAATGCATATGCAATCGAACCTGTCGGAGTGAAAATAGGGTAGTTCCAGGGCCCAATGACACCGACGACACCAAGCGGAGAGCGCTCAACAGTTGCCGCCATATTCGCCATCAATAATCCGGGACGACGAAAGGACGTGCGCATGATCGATTCTGCATGCCTAGCAGCCCATCCAATATGACCAACTGCGATGCTTACTTCAAGTCTGGCATCGCTCTTTGGTTTTCCGGTTTCCAGGCTAACTAACTCGGCAATCTGCTCAATGCGTTTTATTATTAGCGAGCTCCATGCGAGTAAGACTTGCCGGCGGCCATTGAAGCCGAGTTTTTGCCACTTCGCTGTTGCAGAACGTGCACTTGAAACAACATCGGCAACTTCGCTCTTGCCAAAAATTGGATATAAACCAATGACATCCCCAGTTACTGGATTGTGCGAATTAAATGAGGGCCTTTGCTTTGTCGCCATGGTTAGAAGCGTAGTGGTGTGTCGATACAATTTGTAGCATGGATGAGATTATTAGACCTAGTACCGTCTTGCCCTCACATCGAACTCCATTCCATGTGCTTACAACTGATGGAGTAGATCTCATCGGCGAAGTTGCATCTCCTCTCGGCATTAGCCGCGGAGCAATTCTCTGCTTGCACCCACTACCAACCGCTGGCGGAATGATGGACAGCCATGTTTTTAAAAAAGCAGCTAACAGATTGCCCGCGTTAGCCGGCATCACGGTAGTCCGTTTTAATTCGCGCGGCACAACAAGTGAAGCGGGGAGTAGCTCAGGTGAGTTCGATAACGGGGTTGCCGAGGCTCTCGATGTTCAAGCAATGCTTGCGTACTGTTTTGATACGCTCAAACTTGAAAATGTTTGGGTAGTTGGTTGGTCGTTCGGCACGGACTTAGCTCTGCGACATGCTAGAGACTCAAGGCATAAGGGGTTAATTCTTTTAAGCCCTCCACTGCGAACAACAGTTGAGGCCGATTTACTGTATTGGAACAGCGATCCTCGACCGATTACCGCGCTTATCCCTGAATTTGATGACTACCTTAAGCCCGATGAAGCGAGAGAACGATTTTCCAAAATTCCTTCAATCAAAGTTATTGCCGTTAATGGCGCAAAACACTTATGGCTGGGTGAGCCATTTGTACATCGAGTTCTATCCCAGATTAATGCGCTAGTTACGGGAGATATTAAAGATTTACCCCTTGAGTTTTAGGAGGATTTTGCGCGAGGGATAACTACTTCATCTAGAATTAGGATAATTGCTGCAGCCACTGGAACCGCCAAAAGCCCTCCGACAAGTCCAAGTAATGATGAACCAATCAGGGCAGCGATTATGGTTACTGCGCCTGGCACTGACATTGTTTTCTTCATAATTCGTGGAGTAACTACATAGTTTTCAACTTGTACATAAATGACATATGCAAGAAATGCGATAACTCCAATGAGCACCGATTGAGTAAGTGCAATGACGGTAACAACTGAGCTTCCAATAAAGTGACCAACGAGTGGAATTAATCCACAGACAAGGACAATCATTGCGATGGCAATTGGCGACGGCAAACCCAGAACCATTGAAAGTATCAAAACAAAAACCGAGGCCATAATCGCGATTATTATCTGACTTCCAACGAATGATCCAACGCGAGCAATAATCGCATTGGTTAAACTGCCAACGCGATCACGCCTACTGGCCGGGACCAGTGAAAGTCCTAAATCTACAGCTTGAGGTAATGAAGTAATGAAGTAGAGCGTTAAAACTAAAACCGTTAGAAAAGAAAAGAATCCAGAGAGAATTGTTTTCCCGACACCGAGAACTCCGCCAAAAGTTGTCACGAGTAATGTGCCATCTGACGTTACTGACTTCAATTTTGCTTGCAAAGTATCGATAATTCCATATTGTTCATTGAGTTTATTGATTGCATCATTGCTGGTTAAGTCATTTAATAGCGCGGGTGCTTTATTAATTAACTGAGTTCCTTGTGAAACTACTGGCGGTGCAACTACAAAGGCAAAGAAAATTACGAAGGCGATCACGGAAGTGAAAATAATCGCCACAGCGGTCGCTCTTGATAAGTTCTTACGTCTCAAAGCTTCAACGGCGGGGTTGAGCCCGGTTGCAAGGAATAGAGCAATGAGAATTAGAACAAATATCTGACTCACACTTGCCAAAGCACGCATTAAAAGTATTGCAGTTAAGGCACCTAGCGTTGCGATGAAGCCGAAATAGAATGGATGGGCTCTATTTATCGGAGCACCAAGAGTTCCAAAATCTGCAGGAGGCTTAGGAGTTTTTGCCGCTTGTGTGCTGACCTTCTTAATACGCGCTGATATCGCCATAGGCCTATTCTAAAGTGAGCATCACATTAGTGGTGACACGCAGTTCACCCAATCGTCACATTGTTAGGCAAGAATAGGCTCTATGGCCCTGCGGATAACTGGTTTAGGCGAGGAGATCGCAGCCGTCACGGGCCTGCCCTGGCAGTTGAGTTTAGAGGAGTGGCCTGAAGACCCGGCCTTAGCTGAGAAAAGGGGAATCTCACGCCATGTGGTCCGTTTAGTACGAGCCAGCAAGGATCCAGATTCGCAGGTGTATGCCGTGAAGGAAACGGTCAGTGAATTCGCTAATCGAGAGTACAAAATTCTGCGCGAACTCACACATCTGAACGCGCCCTGTGTTGAACAGATTGCCGTCGTTGAAGGCCGAAGCGATAGAAACGGCGAAGAGCTTCCATGCGCAATCGTTACGCGATTTCTGCCTTACTCCCTGCCCTACCGAGTTTTACTCTCAGGTTCGGTAACGGCGCATGACATCACAACTATGGCAAGCGCGCTCGCACTATTAATTGTTCGATTGCACTTACTCGGTTTTTGGTGGGGAGATTGTTCGCTCTCAAATACTTTATTTAGGCGAGATGCCGAAGGCTTTGCTGCATATTTAGTCGATGCTGAAACTGGGGAGTTTCAAAAAACTCTCAGCGATGGTCAACGTGAACATGATTTAGATATTGCGATGTTTAATGTTGCCGCAGAGCTCGAGGATCTCTCTCTTTCAGGAGTTCTATATCCCGGAATGGATCCTGTCCGTGCCGCTGAGGCGGTAATTCGACGTTACCGTCGCATTTGGGCAGCGCTCAAGGAGCGTCAACTGTTGGATCCGAAAGATCGTCACGCCGTCGAACGAGCGATGCGCGCTCTGCACGATCTAGGTTTTGCCGTTGAAGAAGTCTCCATCACCATTGATGGCGATACACAGATGCTCTCTTTTCAACCGAAGTTAGTTGCAGCTGGATATCACACTGCACGTTTGCGAGAGTTAATGGGGCTAGACACTGAAGAGTTACAAGCAAAGCGATTGCTTGCATCCTTTGATCGATACTGCGCACGTGAAGAAAAGTCAGGTGCTTCAGTTACCGAGATGGCTAAAACTTGGTTTTTACAAGTTTTTGAACCAACAATCAATCGAGTTCCTGAAGCCATGCGCGGTCGCGTTGAACATGCGCAAATGTTCCATGAGATTTTGGAAAACCGGTGGTATCTGAGCGAAAAAAAGGGCGTCGATGTTGGACTTGAGTTCGCCGCTGATAATTACGTAACTGAGATTTTGCCTTATCGCCGCGATTCGGGGGTTGAAGTCGAGGCGCAGTAGGATTGCCCTATGAGTAATCCGCCAAATTTTGCTCGAGCGGTAGATTTAAGCTCACTTGGAAAACCGAAGATTGCTGCATCTGGGCCAATGCCGGGTATTGAGGTCACTGCAGCGAATTTAACCAGCGAGTTTTTACCTCTTTCGCACAAAAAACCCGTCATCGTTATTGCCTGGTCGGCCCGTTCGGCGGAGTCGATGGAGATGGTAAAACTTCTTGGAGCACTTGAATCGGCCTACCAGGGAAGTTGGGCTTTAGGACGCCTGGATATTGATGCCGAACCACAAGTTGCGCAAGCCTTTCAGACGAAGAGCGTTCCATATGCAATCGCATTAATAACTGAGCAGATGGTGCCTCTATTTGAACAAAGTTACCCAGAAGCACAGATTCGATTGGTGCTCGACAAAGTTCTAACTCTCGCATCAGAACAGGGCGTAGGAGCTGCTCCAGTTGAAGTGAGTGAGCCAGAAGAAGACGAGGCCATGCTCGCTCTTGAAGCAGGTGATTTTGTTTCTGCTGAGGCGGCTTATAAAAAACTTCTCTCACGCAAACCTTCAGATAGTTTTGCAAAGTTAGGATTAGCCCAGACACAGTTGCTTATTCGAAGTGATGGTTTAGATCTAGCAACAGTGATTGAGCAGGCCGTCGCAAATCCTGGCGATATTTCTATTCAGTTATTAGCTGCCGATATGGAAATGGTCAATGGCAGAGTAGAGGCGGCATTTGGGCGTTTAGTACATGTGGTGAGGGAAACTTCCGGCGATGAGCGAGCCAAAGCCAGAGAGCACTTAGTAGCACTCTTTGCCCTCGTTGATCCATCAGATCCACGTCTTGCCTCTGCACGTAGCGCACTAGCGAACGCTTTGTTTTAGTGGAAAAATTAAATTCTAACAGGGAGCTTAATTACCTGAAGCTCACCTTTTTTCTATTTGGATTTTTAATTATGTCTTGGTTGCCACGATTTCCTGAGGTGAAAGCGAACTTAGGGCTCTCAAATGGCGAGTTTGGTTCGATTATTAGTACATCGGCAGTGGGCTCACTTGTGGCGCTGTTTACTGCCGGCCAGCTCGTGCATAATTTTGGCGCAAAGCGAGTCATGTACATCGCTGCCGTATCGATGGCAGTTAGTTTGATTCTGCTCACCAATACGAGTTCAACTTTGGTTTTTCTCGTTTGCAACATAGTTCAGGCTGCAGCGATATCTGCTTTTCATGTTTCTATTAATACGCAAGGTTTTAGTTTTCAGGATCGCAACCAAAGGCATGTCGTAACGCTTTTGAGTGGATTTTGGAGCAGCGGGGCACTTGCAACGGCAGTTGTTTCAGGGCTGCTCGTAGACCGGATTTCATTGAGAGTACATATCCTTGTTCTCTCGCTTTCTGTTTTAGTTATTATGTCAATTACGATTTCTAAAATGAGTGAAAGTTTAGTAAAACCAAATCAGAACTCTGAGACTGATTACAAATTCACAGATCTATTGAAAGGATTTAAAATCGACGGAATTGTCTCTGGCGGACTTTTCTGTGCAATTTTTCTAGAATTCAGCGTTGGAGATTGGGCGGCAATATTTGTAAAGGAAGATATTGGAATTAAAGGCGGTGTTCATACGCTTCCATATATTCTATTTACCTTTGCGATGATCGCAGGCAGACTTACAGTCCACCACCTGTATGCGAAATATTCCATGGAGCTCTTGGTGAAAACTGCATCGCTAGTATCGGCGATCTCTTTTCTCATTGGAATTTTTGCCACAGGAATCATCGGAGTCGAAAACAAGACTGCTTCTCTCATTATTTTGAGTGTGAGTTTTACTATTGCCGGACTTGGCTCCTCATTTTTAGGTCCAAGTATTATGAATGCCGCCAACATACGATCTAAATCGCCATCGAGTGTTGTGATTGGTCAAATTGGAGTAGTTAATAACATCGCCAGCATGATTATGAGATTAGTTATAGCGTGGACGGCTCAAGCATTTTCACTTTCTGTAGCGCTTATACTTCCAGCACTCCTTTTACTTACAGTTCCATATTTTGCAAAAATGTTTAGGAACGCTTAAACCAAATCGTTGCAAGCGGTGGAATAGCGACCTGAGCAATAAGGTGGCCACCATCCTCAAGGGTTATCGCAGAGTTTGTAACTCCACTGCCTCCAAATGCTAAATCATCGGTATTTAGAACTTCCTGCCAAATACCAGCCGTCGGAAAGGGAAGTTGGTATCGCTCATGTGGCACTGGAGAAAAATTGGTTACTGATACGAGGGGGTTAGCGGCATCATCCCAGCGTGCAAATGCCAACAAATTGGCGCCGCCGTCATTATTTACTAACCACGTAAAACCTTCTGGGGATGTATCTTTTTGCCACAATGCAGGTGTACCTAAGTACTGAGAATTGAGTTCGGCGATTACTTTTTGGACGCCTTTATGCTCATCAAAATCAGCTAAATACCACTGCAGGCCAGCGCTTTCACTCCACTCGTCATTTTGGGCAAACTCACTGCCCATGAAGAGAAGTTTTTTCCCAGGGTGCGCCCACATATACCCATAGAGCGCTCTTAAGGTAGCTAATTTTTGCCAGCGATCTCCTGGAAACTTATTTACCAGTTGTCCTTTTCCATGGACAACTTCGTCATGGGAAAGTGGAAGTACGAAATTTTCGCTCCACGCATAGAGAATTGAAAAAGTAATCTCGTTGTGGTGGTAAGTACGATGAATGGGATCGTGCTCTAAGTATTTTAAAGTGTCGTGCATCCAACCCATATTCCATTTAAAACCGAAGCCCAACCCATCTGAAGAAGTATCGCGAGTAACTCCTGACCAGGCGGTAGATTCTTCGGCAATCATCATGATTCCAGGGTGAGTTCGATATGCCGTTGAAGTCGCCTCTTGAAGCAACTGCACGGCCTCTAAGTTTTCACGCCCTCCATTTTTATTTGGTAGCCATTGGCCTTCTTCGCGCGAATAATCTAAATACAGCATTGATGCCACAGCGTCCACTCGTAAACCATCGATATGAAACTCAGTTAACCAATAGAGCGCACTTGCGACCAAGAAGTTTCGAACCTCATTGCGTCCGAAATTAAATATTAACGTGCCCCAATCTGGATGCTCACCTAATCTAGGATCAGAGTGTTCATAAAGCGCTGTTCCATCAAATTTAGCTAGTGCCCATTCATCTTTAGGAAAATGCGCCGGTACCCAATCGAGAATTACTCCAATACCGGCCGCGTGAAGGGCGTCAACTAAGAATTTGAAATCGTCGGGAGAGCCAAACCGTGAAGTTGGCGCAAAGAATGAGGTCACTTGATAGCCCCATGATGGACCATATGGATGTTCAGTCACGGGCATAAACTCAACATGCGTAAAACCTTGAGCCTTCACGTAGTCAACTAACTCAGTTGCTAGATCACGATATGAAAGCCCTAATTTCCAAGAACCTAAGTGAACTTCATATGTAGTTACCGGAGCCCGCCATGATTGAAACTCCTGGCGTACCTGTATCCAATCGGCATCGCTCCAGACATAGGTGGACTCTTCTACTATTGAGGCTGTCAGAGGTGGTGTTTGAGTAGCCCGCGCCATCGGATCGGCATGATCTACCCAATGACCATCTATGCCACAAACTGCAAATTTGTACTTAATTCCAACTCCAATATCTGCGACAAATATCTCCCAGATGCCAGAAGAGCCAATGCGAAGCATTTGATTGGTGTTTTTATCCCAAAAATTATGATCCCCGATTAAAGAGACTGCACGTGCATTTGGTGCCCAGACAGAAAATACTGTGCCGAGGAGAACGCCTTCTTGATCGCGGCGCACATGCGCGCCAAGTGCCTTCCATAAATGCTCATGGCGACCTTCAGAGATTAAATGAAGATCAAGTTCGCCGAGTGTTGAATGCGGATTGAGAAAAGTTACTGGAACGATTTCCTCAACCGCTTTTTTATTAAGAAACTTCGAGAAGATACCCATGCTTAGATTTTCACTCTGCAAATATGTGCGACTTTTCCAACTGGCCGTGTTGGATCCAAAGAAACATATGTATCAGGTGACCATTTGAAATTTGAACCATCTAACAGATCTTCAACTTCAAAATTTACCCCATCGATTCCCAATGACTTCATATCCCAATGAACTATTGTGCCTTGGGCAAAATTTGGATCGAGATTGACCACCACAAGAATTAAATTCTTATCATCGCGCTTTGAATAAGCAATGATTGCTTCGGAATCAGTGTTGTGGAAAACCAAGTTGCGAAGTTGGAGTAGGGCTGAATTCGATGCCCTAATAGAATTAAGTTGTGTTATAAAAGGGGCCAGAGTAACTCCCTTTTTAGCTGCGCCTTCCCAATCACGAATTTTGATCTCATATTTTTCTGAATCAAGATACTCTTCGCCATCTAATTTAAATGGTTTATGCTCATAGAGTTCATATCCGGCATACATGCCCCACGACGGCGTAAGCGTTGATGCCAAGACGGCGCGGAGTGCAAAAATGGCAGGATTGCCAGTGTGTAAATGGAATGGATTGATATCAGGGGTATTAACCCAGAAATTCGGACGAAAGTATGCATCGGTGTGGGTCGAAACTTCTCGCCCGTAATCAATCAGCTCTGATTTGCTTGTTCGCCATGTGAAGTAGGTATAGGACTGGTGGAAACCGGCTTTTCCGAGCGCGTGCATCATGGCGGGAGCTGTAAAAGCCTCAGCCAGAAAAACGACCTCTGGGCTTTCAATTCGCAGAATTCCTAACAGGTCCTGCCAGAAGTGGACAGGCTTAGTGTGTGGATTATCTACACGAAAGATCTTCACTCCCTTTGAAACCCATAACCTTATTACCCGCAGAACCTCATCTCGCAAACCTTCATAGTCATCATCGAAGTTGAGCGGGTATATATCCTGATACTTCTTTGGTGGATTTTCTGCATATGCGATTGTTCCGTCCGCACGCTTATTAAACCATTGTGGATTTGAATGCACCCATGGATGATCCGGTGAAGTTTGAAGCGCTAGATCTAATGCAATTTCAATACCATTCTTTTGAGCAACTGAGACGAAATATTCAAAATCGGCCATTGTTCCTAACGCTGGATTGATTGCATCATGGCCACCTTCAGAACTGCCTATCGCCCAAGGAACTCCAGGATCTTGATCATTGGGAGTGAGCGAATTATTGGCGCCTTTGCGGTGGGAGAGTCCAATTGGATGAATCGGCGGCAAGTACAAAACATTAAAACCCATCGCAGCAACTGCAGGTATTCGGCCAGCAGCAGTTCTTAAGGTGCCGCTTTTTATGGTTCCATCTTTATTTTTTACTGCACCTTCGCTTCGAGGAAAGAACTCATACCAAGAACCAACGAGTGCGCGATCTCGATCTGCATGGATTGGATATTTTTCACTTGAGCCCAAGACGGTGCGGTACTGCGAAACGCTATCTGCCTCTACGATAAAAAAGTAATCACCTTCGGCTGGAATCTTGATTTGACCAACATAGCGATTTGATCCAGGCCAGTCTTCGATCATCGCACTACGCGAAACCACTTTTCCATTATCAGAGTGCAAAACAATTTCGGCCGTTAGTTTTTCATGGCCCTCAATCACTGCCGTTGCGCTTACGGTGATACGTTCTCCAGGAACTGCTTTTACGGGAAGAAATTCTCCCCCGAAGAACACCGCGGGGGAGATATCGCTAATGGCAATTCTTGATATCAACCTGAGCCTTCCGTGTTACCAGCATCAGCTGCCGATATGTCATCGATACGATACTTCTCCATCGCCGCTTTCACAACGCTTAATTTGATTTGCCCGAGCTTTTCTAACTCCTGCAACGTGGCAATCGCAATGGATTCGGCATCGACTTTAAAGTGTCGACGAAGTGCTCCGCGAGTATCCGATAGCCCAAAGCCATCAGTGCCAAGAGACATGAACGGCGAAGTAATCCACGGTGCAATCTGATCTTGCACCGAGCGCATGTAGTCACTGACTGCAATTACCGGACCGTTGTGCCCATAGAGCTTGCCTTCAATATATGCGCTTCGTTTGTCTCCGGGATTGAGAAGATTATGACGATCGGTTTTTAGACCATCGCGACGCAGCTCATTCCATGAAGTTACCGACCAGACCGAAGCTTCAACTCCCCAATCTTCCCGCAGAAGTTTCTGTGCCTTCAGCGCCCAGTTCACACCGACTCCGGATGCCAAAATCTGCGCAGATTTCTTACGTGGATTTTTTGCAGGGGAGTATAAGTAGATTCCCTTGAGTAGACCTGCAACATCTAGATTTTCTGGTTCAGCTGGGTGAACATATGGTTCGTTGTAAACGGTGATGTAGAAATAAACATTTTCGCTATTTTCGCCATACATACGTCGGAGACCATCTTTTACGATGTGACCAAGTTCAAAAGCAAAGGCTGGATCGTAAGCCACAACGGCTGGATTAGTTGAAGCGAGAAGATGTGAGTGTCCATCTTCGTGTTGCAAACCTTCGCCATTTAACGTTGTGCGTCCGGCAGTTGCGCCAATAACAAAGCCTCGAACCAATTGATCGGCCGCGGCCCAGAATGCATCTCCAGTACGTTGGAAGCCAAACATTGAGTAAAAAATATACATTGGAATCATTGGTTCGTCATGTGTTGAATATGAGGAGCCAACCGCGGTAAACGAAGCAACTGATCCCGCCTCATTAATTCCTTCATGCAAAATAACGCCAGAGGTTGATTCCTTGTACGACAACATAAGTTCACGATCAACTGCCATGTACTGCTGACCATTGGGTGAATAAATCTTCATGGTTGGAAAGAGTGAATCCATTCCAAAAGTGCGCGCCTCATCGGGAATGATTGGGACGATGCGAGAGCCTAGACCTGGATCTTTGACTAAATCCTTGAGCATTCTGACAAATGCCATTGTTGTAGCGATCTCTTGCTGTCCTGAACCACGCTTTACCGATTCATAGACTGAATCATCTGGTTGTGGAAGCGGTCTTGAGATCGAGCGTCTACGTGGAATTGATCCACCTAGAGCAGCTCTTCGTTCGGCAATATATAGCGCCTCGTCGGAGCCTTCTGCAGGCTTAAAGTATGGAGGCAGATACTTATCGAGCATTTCATCTGGAATCTCTAAGTGCAGAGTGTCTCTGAAGCCCTTAATATCTTCAAGGCTCATCTTCTTCATCTGGTGAGTTGAGTTACGGCCCTCGAAAGACGAGCCCAGTGTCCAACCCTTAATCGTTTTGGCCAAAATTACAGTTGGCCGACCGTTGTGCTGCACCGATGCGGTATAGGCGGCAAATAATTTCTTATAGTCATGACCGCCACGCTTTAAACTCCAAATTTTCTCATCGCTCCAGTCAGCAACCATTGCAGCGGTTCGAGGATCGCGGCCAAAGAAGTTTTCACGTACAAAAGCGCCGGACTCGGCTTTAAATGTTTGGTAATCACCATCGAGAGTGTCGTTCATTAACTTAACAAGTGCGCCTTCGCGGTCTTGGGCTAAAAGTGGATCCCAATCGCGACTCCACACAACTTTAATAACATTCCATCCAGCGCCACCGAAAATCGATTCGAGCTCTTGGATAATTTTGCCATTGCCTCGAACCGGACCATCAAGTCGTTGCAAGTTACAGTTAATAACAAAAGTTAAATTATCTAATTTTTCACGTGTTGCAAGCCCGATAGCACCGAGTGAATCAACCTCATCAACTTCGCCATCACCTAAGAAGGCCCAAACATGTTGGTCAGTTGTATCTTTGAAGCCACGGTTATGCAGATAACGGTTATAGCGTGCTTGGTAAATTGCATTGAGTGGACCGATACCCATTGAAACCGTTGGGAACTGCCAAAAATCTGGCATTAAGCGTGGATGCGGATATGACGAAAGGCTTCCAGATGGATGCGATAACTCTTGTCTAAAGCCATCTAACTGATTTTCGCTAAGCCGCCCTTCAAGAAAAGCACGCGCATACATTCCAGGACTTGCATGGCCTTGGAAAAATATTTGATCGCCACCACCTGGATGATCCTGCCCACGGAAGAAGTGGTTAAAGCCGACTTCATATAGCGCCGCCGATGAGGCGTACGTCGAAATGTGTCCGCCAACCCCAACGCCTGGGCGTTGAGCGCGGTGAACCAACATCGCCGCGTTCCATCTATTGATTGCACGAATTCTGCGTTCAATATTTTCATCTCCTGGGAAAGCTGGCTCATTCTCAGGAGAAATAGTGTTGATGTAATCAGTTGTGCGAAGTGCGGAAATTCCAATATTTTTCTCGTGCGCGCGATTTAAAAGAGAGAGCATTAAATAACGCGCTCGGACTGGTCCGGAATGGGCAAGAGCTGCGTCAAATGATGCCTGCCATTCAGCGGTTTCAGCAGGGTCGGTATCTACCAACTGATCGATGATTTGGTCTGGCGCTTCGAAGTTTTCGCTCATGGCCCTATTCTTCCCCGAACTGGCCATTTAGTCGAAATGGAAAATCGAGGCCCTAAACCTCTTGCATATCCCAGTGAGATTGTGTGGACTTAGCCAGTGCCAGCCAGAATGGGGATGAAGAAAGGTGACCTGATTTTGGAGGTCGGCCGCGCCGATGACTGCGATTCCAAAGTTCGAGAAGAGCTCCTTGCGATAACTGGGACCGAGTTTCTAGATTCAGAATCTCAAGAAGTTGTCGATGCTGTAATCATCTGGTGGCGCGATGGTGATGGCGATTTAGTCGATGAGTTAATGGACTCGCTCACTTATTTATCTGAAGGTGGTGCAATCTGGGTTTTTACACCAAAGGTAAATCGCGATGGCCATGTTGAGCCAAGTGATATTCAAGATGCGGCACCTACTGCTGGTTTGAGCCAAACGTCAACAATCTCTGTGGCACCTGATTGGAGCGCAACACGTCTAGTGGCACGTAAGGCGGGCAAACGGTAGATTTACGTCTATGACTCTAACAATTGGCCAGGCCGCCCCAGATTTTGAATTAGTTAATCAACATGGCGAGAAAATCTCACTAGCATCATTTAAAGGCGAAAAGAATGTAGTTGTTCTCTTTTATCCCTTTGCATTCTCAGGAATTTGTACTGGTGAACTTTGTGCATTGCGCGATGATCTTTCAGCATTTCAAAATGAGAGCGTTCAATTACTAGCAATCTCATGTGACCCTATGTTTTCACAACGTGCCTTCGCTGAGCAAGAGAAATACACATTTCCATTGCTCAGTGATTTCTGGCCACATGGATCAGTTGCAAAAAGCTACGGTGTATTTGATGAAGAACGAGGTCGTGCTACTCGTGGAACTTTTGTCATCGATAAAGCAGGGATTGTGCGCTGGCAGGTCATTAATGGTGCCGGTGATGCGCGCAATGTAGGCGATTACAAGGCGGCAATCGCTGCGCTTTAGGGGCGATTTACCTTTTCGTTGCCGCTGAAGTAAGATTCCCCAGTGCTCAATATGAGTGCGGGTGCTTAGCTCAGTGGTAGAGCGTCTCGTTTACACCGAGAATGTCGGGGGTTCGAAACCCTCAGCGCCCACAAGAA
>CAFBRV010000015.1_pt1 | contig 13623 bp, 11 predicted proteins | sample 7270191 | NCBI WGS metagenome assembly CAFBRV01 (sample SAMEA6814197, study PRJEB35770) | uncultured Actinomycetes bacterium | biome: Freshwater; feature: Freshwater reservoir; material: water | place: Czech Republic | collected 2016-11-09 | depth 30m m
CCCCCCGTCAGGATTGAACTGACGACCTGCGCATTACAAGTGCGCTGCTCTACCACTGAGCTAGAGAGGCCTACGTGCGAACACGTATCGATCTTGCGACCAGCGGCAATTATGGCAGTGAGTTGCAAAAACTTGAAATCGAGGGGCAAGGGCGGGGCAAAGGGTAGGTTGGGGCCGTGAGATTAGGCGTTCTGGATGTGGGTTCAAATACCATCCATTTGCAAGTAATGGATGCTCATCTCGGAGCTCGCCCAGCGCCAGCTACTAATTTCAAAGTTGAACTTAGGTTGACTCAATATCTCAATAAATCCGGCTCAATTTCAGATGAGGGCATCATTCTGCTTCACGATGCGATTGCCGGCGCAGTTTCACATGCCCAACAGAGTGGCACTGATGAAGTTATTGCCTTTGCTACATCTGCTATACGAGAGGCCAAAAACGGAGATCAGATAATTCAAGAGATTAGCCAACGACATCAGATTGACTTACAAATCCTTACCGGTGATGAAGAAGCGCGCATGACTTTTCTAGCCGTTCGCCGCTGGTTCGGCTGGTCAGCAGGGAAGTTATTAGTTCTAGATATTGGTGGCGGCTCTTTAGAGATTGCATCTGGAATAGATGAAAATCCTGAGGCAACGATTTCTCTTCCACTTGGCGCGGCCCGATTAACAAGAGGATTTTTGAGCGGTGACCCACACTCAGCAAAAGAGGTGAAATTCTTGGAGAGCTACGTTGAAGATAACTTAGAGCGCGAGCTCCCTTCAATTCTCCGAGTGCACGATGCAAATCACTTCGTTGCAACTAGTAAAACTTTTCGCACACTTGCTCGACTTTCCGGACATTGGTTTAATGGAAATCCGAAGTACCTTGATAAAGTGAATCTCAAGGCGATGACTTCTAGGTTGGCCGAGATGCCGAACAAAATGCGCTCAGAATTACCAGGGGTATCGGCTAGCAGAGCTCAACAAATTGTTGCCGGAGCAGTTGTTGCTCGATCGGTTATGGATGTTTTAGACATCGACCGAGTTGAAATCTGCCCATGGGCCTTACGTGAAGGCATTGTCTTGCGAAGGCTAGATTGGCTCCAAGGATAATTTAGGTATTTGGAGCGGCAACCCAGTCAATTGCAATGATTTCTCCATCTCGATGATGAAGTACCCATGCCTCAGCCGGTTCTAATTTTTGATCTAACTCTTTGAAATTCTTCTTTCCAATTAACTTCTTTAATAGCTTAGGGAGAATTGGATTATGACTACAAATTATCGCACTTTGATTACGATTCATTAAGTCTTGCGCATACTCAAGAGCAACTTCTTTATCTTTAGCAAATCTGTATTCACTTAAATCCGTGGAAAAAATTGGATGCATTTGTAGTGCGCGTGTCATGGGTTCAATTGTTTCAATGCATCGCATTGCATCTGATGAGTGCACTTCTTTGATTGCATAGGGTAAATACTTTGAAAGCAGGCGCTTTGCCTGTATTTGACCAATGTTTGCTAAAGGTCGATCGCCATCATCGCCATCCCAGTCCTCGCGCTTAATTGCTTTTGCGTGTCGAAGCAGTACCAGCGCAGTTGTGCCAGTTCCAAACTCAAGGAAGAAATCAACGATGGATCGGTCATCATCTAAGGTTAATTTCTTGCGGGCATCTGAAGGTGTTAACCACAAGATCTCATCTATTTCGGCAGGATTTGGCTTTCCAGTCGGGTCACCTACGGCTTGGGCTGACCAATACTTAACAAGCTTCGTCACGCCATCTACAACATACGTTGCATCTCCGATTTCAGGTCCAAAAATTGCAGCATGGCCAGTCTCTTCCATGACTTCACGATAGGCACAACCAATCATCGTTTCATTGGCATCCAACTTGCCCTTTGGTAACGACCAATCTCCGTAACGCGGCCGATGAATAAGGGCAATCTCAATCTTTTTCTTTGCACCAATTCGCCACAAAACTGCGCCTGCTGCATAGATAACGGGGGTTTCACTGCTCATTGATTATCTACCTTTTGCATAGTGCTTAATCATCGTTGAATGAACATCAATGAGTGATTTACCGTCGCTATCTAAACTCTTTCTCACCCACTCGGTGCCTGTGAGCTCCCAACTTGAAGTTTGCTCTGAAAGTCCAAGATCGATTATCGCTTGTAATCTTTGGTGATGATCCTTTTTGTCCACACGAATCAAACTCTCAACACGTCGATCTAGATTACGACCCATGAGATCTGCGCTTCCAATCCAATACTCATCGTCACCACCATTTACAAAATGGAAAATTCTGGAATGCTCTAAGAAGCGACCAAGAACCGACTTAACTGTTATGTTTTCAGATAATCCTTTAAGCCCTGGTTGAACTGCGCAAATACCTCTAATTAGAAGTTCAATCTTAACTCCGGCTTGAGATGCTTCGTAAAGCTTTTCAACAAAATTTTCATCCAGAATAGAGTTAAGTTTAAATTGAATTCCTGCAGGACGACCTGATTTCACATTTTCAATTTCTCGGTCAATTCGCTCCATTATTCCTGAACGAAGAGTTCTCGGAGCAACTAAAAGTCGAGAGTACGTTGATTGAGGGGCAAATCCCGACAGTTGATTGAAAAGTTTTGTAAGGTCTTCAGTGAGCTCTGTGTCATTACTTAGAATTCCCAAATCTTCATACATGCGCGCAGTTTTTGGATTGTAGTTTCCCGTGCCTATGTGGCAGTAACGCCGCAAACCTTGAGGCTCATCACGAATCACTAAAGAGAGTTTTGCATGTGTCTTTAAGCCCATCAGGCCATAAACAACGTGAACTCCGGCAGCCTCAAGCTTTCTTGCCCAGCGCACATTTGCCTGTTCATCAAATCGTGCCCGAATTTCAATGACCGCTAAAACTTGCTTACCGGCTTCAGCGGCCTCAATAAGCGCCTCAATGATTGGAGAGTCTCCGGAAGTTCGGTAGAGCGTCTGCTTTATCGCTAGCACGTGTGGGTCTTGGGCTGCATTTTGTAGAAAGTGCACCACTGAAGAAGTGAAGGATTCATACGGGTGATGGAGCAATATTTCACCCTGCCGAATTGCAGCAAAGAACAAGTCTGTGTCTTCTGGGTCTACTTCAGATAAGGCATGGGCAGTTCGAGATCTAAATTTTTCAAATTTTAACTCTGGAAAGCCAAGATCTGCGATCTTATTGAGTGCCGTTAGATCAAGTGGCAATGAGGTGTGAATGATGTTCTCTTCACTTATTCCGAGTTCATTAGCCAATCGCTCAACCAGAGCTTCATCAACGCCATTTTCAATTTCAAGACGGACCGGTGGACCAAATTTGCGTCGTGATAACTCTTGCTCTAGTGATAGCAGGATGTCTTCTGACTCTTCTTCATCTAGCTCTAGATCTTGGTTTCGGGTGATTCGAAAACAATAATGCTCTTCGATTACCATGCCAGGGAATAGCTCGTGCAGATTATTTGCAATGAGAGATTCAATCGCTATAAACCTTGTAGATCCGCTCTTCGCGGTTGCGATAAATCGAGGAAGTATCTCTGGAACCTTTACGCGTGCAAAAAACTCTTCATGTGTCGCCTCATTTTTTACGATGACGGCGAGATTTAGTGACAGGCCTGATATATATGGAAATGGATGTGAGGGATCTACTGCAAGCGGGGTTAGCACGGGAAAGATTCGATCTCGAAATAACTTATCTACATAGGTTCGCTCGGCCTCATTCAAATCCTCTACATGCAAGAACTCAATTCCTTCATCATGCAACTTAGGAATAATATCTTCGTGAAAAACCTTTGATTGTCGTTCTATTAATGCCTTCGTGAGTGATGAAATTTGACTCATTAAATCTCTTGGGGCGATACCTGCGACATTGGGAGCGGTTACATCATTTTCAATTTTGCTCATGAGTGTTGCAACGCGGACCATAAAAAATTCATCGAGATTTGAAGAAAAAATAGCTAGAAAGCGGACCCGTTCCAGAAGTGGAATTCGCTGATCTTCAGCCAACTCCAGTACGCGTTGGTCAAAGGAGAGCCAACTAATCTCTCGGTCTGTGACGTTCTGGAACTTCATACCTCCCATTCTCCACTTTTTAGGTAAACCGTAGGTGTCTGGCGGGTGGATTTCTAGCAAACTACCTTTAACTTCGCACTTAAGAGCGTCAAATGGCAGACTTAAGCCCATGATTACCAATTACTGGATGAGCCCTGAGACAACATCGGTTAATCGTTTGCCCATGCTCAATATCGAGCATATTGAGAAGATTTCACTTGATGGCACGTGGCGATTCCAGTTACTCCATAGCCCTCTAGATCGAATAGGCAAAAAATGGACGACGATTCCTGTGCCTGGATTATGGACAATGCAGCCTGAGAGCGATGTTTTTTTCGATAAGCCTATTTACACAAATGTACAGATGCCATTCGAAGAGCAACCACCCTACGTTCCGGCTGAGAATCCACATGGTGTGTATGAAAGAGATTTTGAAATTCCTGATAGTTGGAAAGAAAAGCGCATAGTTTTACAACTGGGTGGATACGAGTCAGTTGCACTCGTTTATATCAATGGCATAGAAGTTGGGTTAACTAAAGACTCGCGACTTGCCGCTGAGTTTGACGTTACGAAATTTATTCGCCGGGGCAAAAACGTCCTTCGCATCGATGTCACAAAATGGTCCGATGCAACTTTTATTGAGGATCAAGACCAGTGGTGGCATGGCGGGATAACCCGCTCAGTTAAGTTATTTGCAACTAATAAGGTTTTCATTGAACGTTTCTACACAACTGCAGGACTTGAAAAGGATCGCACAACTGGAACGTTAAATATCCGCGCTTACATTTCTTCGATAGATAATCTGTCGAGTGATGGCTACACCTTGCGCACATCGATTGAAGAGCTTCCGAAAGTTAAAGCAGCTCAACTAGAAGCGACTCTTAAGAGTTTTTCTGCACCTCTCTGGACAGAACGCGATGAGGCGCTCAAGCTGCGAAGCGATGAGTACTTCCACGGAAAGTTCTGGCATGGAAATATGCCCGAGGATGCAAAACGCGCAATAGCCGAGAATGAACCATGGCCTGTCGGAAAGATTGAATTTAATACCAGTATTGCCAAGGTACGCCCTTGGTCGGCTGAAAACCCAAATCTTTATACCCTCAATATTGAGTTAATCGATCCTACGGGAAATGTTGTCGAAATTTCCCAGCAAAAAATCGGTTTCCGCTCCGTGGAGATAAAGGGTCAAGAACTACTTCTCAATGGTCAACCAGTAATGTTTTATGGAATTAATCGACATGACTTCAATCGTTTTACTGGGCGTGCTTTAACCCGCGATGACATGCGCGAAGATTTGCTCGAGCTTAAGCGTTGGAACTTCAACGCCGTTCGTACATCGCATTATCCAAATGATGCAGCTTTTCTAGATCTCTGCGATGAACTTGGTTTTTATGTCATTGGTGAGGCAAATATTGAATCTCATGCATTTATCGCTTCAATCTGCGATGACCCGAAGTATTTGACTGCCTTTGTCGATCGTGTTGGAAGAATGATTCAGCGCGACATTCACCACCCGGCCGCAGTTATGTGGTCGCTTGGAAATGAATCCGGGGCTGGAACAAATCACGAAGCCGCCGCCGCTTACGCTCGAGACTTTGACCCATCCAGACCGCTTCATTATGAGGGCGGAATTCGCGGAAATTGGATGGGCAGTCACTCCCTCACCGACGTTATCGCACCGATGTATCCAGCAATAAGTGCAATCAAGGAGTATGCAACATCAAGCAAAGCTGATCGGCCGCTCATAATGTGCGAGTACTCGCACGCGATGGGAAATGCCAATGGGACCTTGGCCGAATATTGGGAGGTAATTGAATCAACCCATGGTTTACAAGGTGGGTTTATTTGGGAGTTTTGGGATCATGGGCCAGTTCAAACCATGCCCGACGGAAGCACGCGTAATGCCTATGGCGGAGATTACGGCGAAGTAAAGCATGATGGAAACTTTTGCTGCGATGGCATGGTCTTTCCGGATAGAACCGCAAAACCTGCAATGCATGAGTTTAAAGCGATTGCTTCACCTGCGAAAATTACGTCGGTAAAAGCATCGACGGGTAGCTTTAAGATTTTCAATAAGAATTTCTTTAAAGATTTAAGCGAATATGAAGTTCACTGGTCAATTACTCGTGATGGAATTGTTTCCGATAGCGGTAAAGTAAAATTGCCAAAAACTGCGCCTAGAAAGACAGTGGCTTTCACTGTGAAATCTGCGCTACTCAGTAAAGCAGACGGTACGGGCGAACGCTTCATTAATTTCAGCATTATAAAAATCGCTAGCACTGTCTGGTCACCAACAATGAGTGAAGTCGGCTGGAGCCAGTTACCTCTGCCATCGAGGTCTTTGAGCATAAAAGCTGCCACGCAGTCGGATTTATTCGCCAATGTCGTAGATGACCATGGCCAGATTATTTTGCCGTACGGCATGCTCGCACCGGAGCTCAGCCTCTGGCGAGCACCAACAGATAATGATCGAATAGGCCACATCGCAACAAAATGGAATCGATGGGGTTTACGCGATCTCACTCGAAGCGATTGTGTTGTATCGCAAACATCCAAGAGAGTGATAATTACCAATATCTGGCTAACTAGTGCTGGAATTGAATTAAAGCACACTCAAACAATCACACCAGTCGCTAATGGTTTTACAGTAAAAGAAAGCCTCACTCTTCCAAAATTGTTGGTTGATGTAGCTCGAGTCGGTACAAATTTCGAACTCAGTGGCGAACTTTCTGATTTAACGTGGTTCGGCAGCGGTCCCCATGAAACCTACCCGGATAGGAAAATTGCCAGAATAGGCCGATACCTTTCCACGGTAGCTGACCAATATATTCCCTATGTTCGTCCTCAAGAAAACGGCGGTCACAATGGGGTTCGATGGTTTGAGCTCACAGATGCTGCCGGGCATGGGGTTCGCGTCCAATTGGCTAATCCTTTGCAGGTTTCAGTAACACCAAACCGTTCAATCGATTTAGCTGATGCCACGCATGATGTCGAAGTAAAGGCGTGTGGAAATACGGTTGTCCATATCGATGCCGCACATCGTGGAGTTGGTACTGCAGCCTGTGGTCCTGATACTTTGCCCAAATACTTGATTAAAACCGGTCTTCAAACCTGGGAATGGACCCTGACTACAATCTAAAGTAATTAATCTAGGTGTGAAAGAGGCCAATGAATTGCAATTGGATACTTGCAGCTTCGGCCATCTCCCGATGACTTACCCCGTGCACGCCTCCACATCCATGGCAGTGCAAAAGTTATAAACCACAGCGAAGTAACCATCGCGCGAATAAACTTTGGTTTTTGCTTCGCAGGTGGAAGGGGATCGCGCCACGTAGCATCAAAAGGTAGTTCTAGAAGCTCAAGAACTGCCTGTGCAACTCGGTTGTGACCCATTGCATTTAAATGCAACCGGTCAAATGCTAAAAATCGCCGATCACTAAATGCCGCTTCTTCATTAGCATCGGCGATAATCGCGCCGACTTCAAAACCCACAGCTCGAACATTTCGATTGAATTCGCTAAATCGTTCCTCCCACATTTTTGCTGAGCGCCCAGTATTTCCTGTTTTTTCTAAAACTGTAAATAGCATGAGTGTTGCACCAGATGTGGCCAATCGCTTTACTGCATCTGAATATAAGGAGAGCACTATCTCTGGTTTGTAACCGGGTCTGATCACATCATTTGCTCCGGCGTGAAAGGACAAAAGCGTTTCAGGACCTGTAACTTGGGCAATGGCGGCGTCAATCTGCTCATCCACGACCTGGCGCACAAGCTTTCCCCGAATTGCTAAGTTGGCATACGTGAAATCTGGATGGTAGTTAGCCATAACATCTGCAACGCGATCTGCCCAGCCGCGATAGTGACCATACTTCTTTTCATCACACATGCCCTCGGTGTAGGAGTCACCCAAAGCAATAAAACGCGAATAACTCACGGTTTTTAAGCCTTACGGCGAGCCTGATCTACGAAGAAGAGTGCAATTGCCGTTGCAACGCTGGCGTTGAGTGATTCCGTTGTTGCACTAATCGGAATAGAAACCACGAGATCGCATTTTTCACGAGTTAAGCGAGCTAAACCTTTACCTTCGCTTCCCACAACAATCATGATTGCTTCAGATGCAACCTTCATTGAACTTATTAACTCTTCAGAATCTCCATCCAAACCGACGACAAAAAGTCCCTCCTTCTTGGCGGCATCGATGGTTCGTGCAAGATTTGTTACCTGCGCAATTGGTAAGCGCGCTGCTGCGCCGGCCGAAGATTTCCATGCCGATGCCGTCATTGATGCTGCGCGACGCTCAGTCATGATCACACCTGCGGCGCCAAATGCCGCTGCACTTCGAATAATTGCTCCTAAGTTACGCGGATCTGTCACTCCATCGAGTGCGACCACAAGGGCTGGATATTTAGCTCTTTGCATAATCTCTTCAAAGCTTGAGTATTGAAATGGCTTAATTGCAAGAATGATTCCCTGACTATTCGGTGATATGCCTTCAACTTCAGCGCGGTGCGCCTCGCGAATTGGGAGACCTAAATGAAGTGCCAATTTCAACGACTCAGCTACACGGTCATCTACTTCGATACTTCGTGCCACCAATAGCTCGGTCGACGGAACGCTTTCGCGTAGCGCCTCTAAAACAGCGTTTCGCCCTGCCACAATTTCACCGCGTGGTCGATCGCCTCGTGGTGCACGCGCCGGTCTAATCTCCTTGCCATCACTTCTGCCAGCAGTAACTTTGCCTGCTCCGCGAACCGTAGTTTTACTTGAACTCTTTTTAGCAACCGCCTTCTTTCGCTTTGCCGCTGCGTGATATGGACGGTCCTCTGCTTTAGGAGTCGGGCCTTTTCCGGTTAAACGTTTTTTATTTTTTCCGCCCGTTCCGCCAGTTGGACCTTTTTTTGAGGCACGGATTGCGCCCTTGCGGGATGAATTACCGGCCATTTTTAACTCTTTTCCATAATCGACCAGCGTGGCCCTTGTGCAGTGTCCTCAATTGTAATTCCTAAAGCGAGCAACCCATCACGGATGGCATCAGAGGTTAAAAAATCCTTGCGTTCCCGCGCTGAGGCGCGTTCTTGCAGCGCCAATGAAATTACGCCATCTACTATCTCTGTGAGCTCTGAAGAATTGCCGCCGGCAAAGTGTGAATCAAAGGGATCGCAGCCCAAAATCTGCAATGCGCCACGGATTTCACTAGCGTTCTTAGTAATCATCGAAATATCGCCATCGGTAATAGATTGATTTCCACGACGTAGGTTTTCCGAAATTGTTGCAAGTGCCGCTGGAACGGCTAAATCATCATTCATGGCAGCTTCGAACTCAGGGCTAATTGTTCCCTCTGTTTGCGATCCAGTGATTTCCGCCGCACGCTTCAAGAAACCTTCTATCCTTCGAAATGCCACAGCTGATTCATCAAGTGCTGCTTCAGAGTATTCAAGCATTGAACGGTAGTGCGCGCTGCCTAAGTACCATCGAAGTTCAATTCCGCGTACACGTTCTAAAATAACGTCAACAAGCAATGAGTTACCAAGTGATTTGCTCATCTTTTCACCGGATTGAGTAACCCAGGCATTATGTAACCAGCGTTGCGCAAAGCCATAACCTGCAGCCTCAGATTGTGCAATCTCATTTTCATGGTGTGGGAAAATTAGATCTAAACCTCCACCGTGAATATCAAAACTCTCACCGAGATACACATGGGCCATTGCCGAGCACTCTAAATGCCAGCCTGGGCGCCCCGCGCCCCAAGGTGTTGGCCATGAAGGCTCACCCGGCTTTGCCGCTTTCCACATTGCAAAATCACGCGGATCTCTCTTTTTGGAGCTAGCAGCATCAACATCGGCGGCAGGTAGTAACTCATCGATGCGTTGACCTGAAAGTGTTAAATAGTTTTTCAACTTTCGAACCTCTAAATAGACATCGCCATTGCCTGGTGCGTAAGCCGAACCGTTATCGATGAGAAGCTGCATGAGTTCAATCATCTGTGTTATGTGGCCAGTTGCACGGGGTTCATACGTTGGTGCCATGACGTTTAATGCAGTAAACGCGCTAGTAAATTCGCGCTCATATTTCATGGCAAGTGCCCACCAAGGTGTTTTCTCTTGGACCGCCTTCTGCAAAATCTTGTCGTCGATATCAGTAACGTTGCGAATTAAAGTAACGTCGTAACCGCTCTTGATTAACCAACGGCGCAAAATATCGAAGTTAATTGCGCTTCGAGTATGTCCAATATGCGGTGAGGCCTGCACTGTTGCACCACAGACATATATTGAGACTTCTCCTTTTGTAATGGGAGTAAAAGCGCTCACCTCACGTGTAGCGGTGTCAAACAGTTTCAGTGCCGGCATTGTGTGATTCTACTGCTTGAAAACAAGGGCTGAGGCTATTGCGCCGATACCTTTGCCCTCGCCTGTCAGGCCCATACCATCGGTTGTTGTTGCAGACAATGAAACTTCGGCGCCGCCAAGGGCTTGTGAAAGCACACTCACTGCTTCAGCGCGTCGCTTACCTATTTTTGGACGGTTGCCGATTATCTGAACCGTTACATTTGAAATTGAATATCCGGCTTTTGTAATCTTTACGAGCGTTTCTTGAAGAAGTTGAACTCCAGATGCACCTGCATACTCGGGGCGATCGACGCCAAAGTTGCTTCCTAAATCGCCGAGTTGTGTTGCCGCCAAAAGCGCATCACATAGTGCATGTGCTGCAACATCGCCATCGGAGTGGCCATCGACTCCAACTTCATCGGGCCAATACAGCCCAGCTAGCCATAGCGATCGACCAACACCAAATGCGTGAGCATCGCTGCCTGTTCCGGTTCGATACGTTGAATTGAACCCAAGGAAAGTGAGAGCTGTGTTCAAATCTGCTGGAGTTGTAATTTTAAGTGCACGGGCTTCGCCTTCAATTACCTTTACTGTGCCGCCGCCGTTTTCAATAAGTGCGGCATCGTCGGTCGCATCCTCACTCCCAGCATGCGCTTGGCGAAGTGCGGTCGCTACGAAACCTTGTGGGGTCTGAACGCTGACAAGTGAGGATCTATCAGGAGTCGATGCAACATAGCCATCAGGATTAATTACTTTGACGGTATCAACAACTGCTATTGCCGGAATAACAGCGATCTCGCCATCTTTTAAAGCCGCAACTATTCGTCGAGCTAAATCACTCGATGCCAATGCACGTGCGGCGTCATGAACCAGAACGTAATCCCCAGTCGTTACTGCCAATGCATTTCGAACACTAGCCGAACGCGTGGCGCCACCTGTAACAATTACAACGCCTTCGCCGAGCAGTTCACTTATTTGGGCTTCAAAGCCAGCTGGAGCAGAAATCACTATTTGATCTACCACGGGGGCAAGGCAAGCAACGGCATGCTCTAAGAGGGTGCGATTGCCTAATTGAATTAACGCTTTTGGAAAGCCTGCACCGAATCTTTCACCGCTGCCAGCGGCAGCGATGATGGCCGTTACAGACATTTAAATTATGAAGCGAGAACCTCGTCAAGGATCGTTGCAGCTTTCTCCTCATCAGTGCGCTCGGCAAGAGCAAGCTCTGAGATAAGAATCTGCTTCGCCTTGGCGAGCATGCGCTTTTCACCGGCTGATAAGCCGCGGTCTAAATCGCGACGGTATAAATCGCGGACCACTTCAGCAACTTTAATAACATCTCCCGATGCTAATTTTTCAAGATTGGCTTTGTAACGGCGAGACCAGTTAGTTGGCTCTTCGGTATACGGTTGGCGCAAGACATTAAATACACGGTCTAGGCCGGCGGAATCAACGACATCACGCACACCAACTAGATCTACATTCTCTGCAGGAACTCGAACAGTGAGATCTCCTTGCGCGATTTTCAACACTAAATAGGTCTTTTCTTCACCTTTGATCACTCGAGTCTCAATAGCTTCAATGAGAGCTGCTCCGTGATGGGGATAAACAACGGTTTCGCCGACCTTAAATGTCATGTGTTGCCCTTCGCTAGAGGGCAATTGTACCAGCGATTCAGAAGCGAGTCACCTTGCCCTATCAAGGGTAAAACCAGCGTATTTCACTGCTAATTCCATGTGAGAGAATATGCCCCATGCGCCGCACAGGAATTGCTCTTTTGACTTTAACTCTCGCTCTCACACTAACTGCATGTGGAGCAGGCTTTAATGCATCTACGCGTGAAGTGAAGCAAGTTACCGATGGCGTAGAAGCATCGATCTCAACCAACGGCAATCTGATCAAGTTAGTTAATATCGTTATTGTCGAAACACCCGAAGGCACTGGAGTTCTCGTTGGAACTGTCATTAACGCATTAGCGAACGAGGATGCACTTCTCGGAGTAGCAATAAATGGAGTTGTTGCAACCGTAACGGGAACAAACTCTCTTCCTCAAAACTCACCAATTTATTTTGAAGGTGAAAGCGCAAACGCAAAGGCAACTGTTCCAGGACTTACTGTTAAGGCTGGGCAACATGTTCCAGTAACTATGTTCTTTGCTCGTGCGGGTGAAATTACAGTTTTAGCGATTGTTCGTGATCAAAGCGGAGATTTTGCCGGCATTACCGCTTAATTACTTCGTTTCCCTTGATTGGCAACTGCCGCAATCGCATCCTGTGCAGCAGCTGGATCTAAGTACTCTCCACCTTTTGTCACTGGAGTTAAATCTGAATTGAGTTTGTAGTACAAAGGAATTCCCGTTGGAATATTAACTCCAGCAATGTCGGCATCGCTGATTCCATCTAGGTGCTTTACAAGTGCGCGAAGTGAGTTTCCATGTGCAGTGACAAGAACACGCTTTCCACGTTTTAAATCTGGAACTATAGATTCATGCCAATATGGCAGCATCCGATCGATAACATCTTTTAAACACTCAGTCTTTGGCGCCGTAATATCGGCATAGCGTGGATCGTTGCTCTGTGAAAACTCATCATTGTCATCAATGGGTGGTGGTGGAACATCAAATGAACGGCGCCACAGTTGGAACTGCTCATCACCGTACTGCGCCAATGTCTGGGCCTTATCTTTACCCTGCAAAGCTCCGTAGTGACGCTCGTTGAGGCGCCACGATCGTTGCACTGGAATCCAATGGCGATCACATGCATCTAAGGCTAATTGTGAGGTATGAATTGCGCGACGAAGCAGAGAAGTATGGAGGAGATCAGGAAGGAGATCTCGCTCGGCAAGGAGCGCACCACCTCTGCGCGCCTCATCTTCGCCTTTGCTAGACAAAGCCACATCAACCCAGCCCGTGAAAAGATTCTTGGCATTCCATTCAGATTCGCCGTGACGCAGCAGAATTAGTTCAAAGTTGCTCATTGCCCCATCTTAAACCAGATGCTGGAAAGCCTCTAAATTGGCCAGAGATTCACCACGTGAAATGCGCCAAGCCCATTCCCTACGGATAGCGTTAGAAAAACCTAGTTCAAGAAGTGGGTTAAATGAGGAGTCGGAAACTTGGAGCACGGATCCGACTAAGCGATCAATCTCACGATCGGTCACGGCCGTTAGAGGTAATCGACCAACCAAGAAGATGTCACGTAGCTCGTTGATGGCAAAGGCAACTCCATAGAGAGATGCATTCTTTGCCAAACACCAGGCGTGCA
>CAFBRV010000016.1_pt1 | contig 13580 bp, 11 predicted proteins | sample 7270191 | NCBI WGS metagenome assembly CAFBRV01 (sample SAMEA6814197, study PRJEB35770) | uncultured Actinomycetes bacterium | biome: Freshwater; feature: Freshwater reservoir; material: water | place: Czech Republic | collected 2016-11-09 | depth 30m m
GAAAAGAAATTTACGATTAAAGATGTTCTTACGGCAATGATTAAGGCCCATGAAATTCAGGGCTGTATCGCATTGGAAAACTCGTTTAATAAAGTTGGTTTAGATCACGTTCTATTGGTAAAAGTCGCATCAACGGCAGTTGTTTCGCAGATGATGGATTTAACGCGCGAGCAGACCCTTGCTGCCGTCTCTCTTGCATGGGTAGATGGGCAGTCACTGCGAACGTACCGCCACTTTCCCAATGCGGGGTCGCGTAAATCCTGGGCCGCGGGGGATGCGACATCGCGCGCAGTTCGCTTAGCGCTCATCGCAAAGACAGGGGAGATGGGTTACCCATCTGCGCTCACCGCCAAAACGTGGGGTTTTTACGACGTCTCTTTTAAAGGTAATGCCTTTAAGTTCCAACGCCCCTACGGCACATACGTTATGGAAAATATTCTCTTTAAAATCTCATTTCCTGCCGAGTTCCACTCACAAACTGCAGTTGAAGCGGCAATGACACTTCACACGGCAATGCTTGCTGCGGGGAAGACTCAGGCAGATATAAAGAAAGTAACAATTCGTACCCACGAGGCATGCATACGAATCATTGATAAAAAAGGACCACTTAATAATCCAGCTGATCGCGATCACTGTATTCAATATATGGTTGCAGTTCCACTTATTTTTGGCCGCTTAACTGCCCGTGATTATGAAGATAACATCGCCGCAGATCCTCGTATCGACGCTCTTCGCGAGAGAATCATCTGTGTAGAAGACTCAAATTTCACGGCCGATTATCATGACCCAGAAAAGCGATCGATAGCTAACGCCCTAACAATTGAGTTCAATGATGGCAGTGTTGTCGGTGAAGAAATAGTTGAATATCCCATTGGTCATGCTCGCAGGCGAACAGCTGGAATCCCACTCTTAATAGAGAAGTACACAATAAATCTAGCCCGCATATTTGATGTGCCAACAGCAGAGAAAATCCTTGCTCTGTCAATGGATTACGCGAAGTTGTCGGCTACTCCTGTAAATGAGTTCATGGACTTATTGGCCTTGTAATGAGCCGCATCCTCATTGCGCCAGATTCTTTTAAGGGCAGCGCAACGAGCGTTGAGGTAGCCAGAGCTATTGCACAGGGATGGAAATCGGTTCGACCAGAAGATGAGCTAGTGCAGATTCCATTTGCAGATGGCGGCGAAGGTAGTTTGATGGCAATTGAGTCGGCCAGGTCTGATGCAGCTCGAATTTATTGCCCCGATGTTTCACCCGATGCTTATTGGTTACTACTTGATGGCTCAATTGCCATCGTCGAGTTAGCACAAGTATCGGGTTTAACACTTCTGTCACACCTAGATCCAATGGGCGCACACACTTTTGCCTTTGGCCAAGTATTAGCAAATGCTGCACGAGATCCTCGGGTCCGGTGCATTTACTGCGCACTCGGTGGCTCTGCAAGCACGGATGCCGGCGTTGGTGCCTTAATGGCTCTTGGAATTCAATTCTTTAATGTGGATGGAGAGTCAATAGATTTAGGTGGCAGCGAACTCTCAAAGATTGCAAGTATTTCTACTACGAATGCAATTTCTTCACCGCCAGAAGGAGTGACTCTGTTAGTTGATGTTGACTCTCCACTACTTGGTGCGAATGGTGCGGCGGCAATCTACTCACCTCAAAAAGGTGCAACTCCGGAACAGATTGTCGAACTTGAAAATGGATTGCAGCGATTTGTAGATATGACTGGTTATCAAGATGCACCAGGACTTGGTGCTGCCGGCGGCACAAGCTTTGGATTATGCGCACTGTGGGGTGCAATAATTAAAAGTGGTGCGGAGATGATTGCAGAGTTATGCGGTTTGCAGGCAGCATTGGAGCAAACAGATTTAGTAATTACAGGTGAGGGTCGTTTAGATCAACAGAGTTTTCATGGAAAAGTAGTTGGCTACATGAGCCAACGTGCAAAGGCTGCAAACGTTCCAATTGCTTACTGTGTTGGCTCTATTGAAGGAGATTTCCCACCTTTTGCAGTTGGGGGAGTATCGCTCACTCAAATCGCCGGAAGTTCAACTGAGGCAATGGAGAACCCAGAGAGATATTTGATCGAAGCCGGTGTAAAGCTCGTGGACTTCCTATAGGATTTTGGGCATGAAGGTCCCGCTAAAATCCATATCAATCGACCATACGATTACAGCACCTGAGTGGGCAATTCTTGAACGCGAAATAATCGACAAGCTCAATGCCGCAGCTCCGGAGTTTGTAGCTCGTTATACACGTGCCGATGGCTCACTCATTTGGCGAGATACATGGGGCAGTATGGATGGCTCCGATGATCCGTATGAGGCATTTATGTATTTAGCACTCTTGTACTCAATGGGCGGAAGCGAAGAGGTTTACGATCTCGCGCGAAAAATGTGGGATGCGATCACAATTCAGTGGACTTCTTATGGACAGATTTATAGGGAGTTCGATGGATATTACGACTGGATGCACCATGGCGAAGGCTATCTGTACCACTATTTTTTCGGCTTAACTAAGCCTGATTCATTAATTGATCGTCAGCGAGCCAAGCGGTTTTCAGATATGTACACCGGTCTTGATACAGAGGCCAAAAATTGGGATGGTGAGAAGAAGATGATTCTTTCTCCATTAACTGGTAGCCGGGGCCCAAGACACGTAGTCACTCATGAAGATTGGCAGACTCATCGCACCGTGCTCGATGATTACCTGGCACCATACGAAGATATCGTTAAGACCGATTTTTCATCTATGCGTTGTCATTGGTCTGATCCAGAGGTGTACGAGGATCTCATTAAGAAAATGAATCTGCGAATGAATCGCGGTGACGTTCCGCTTAATTTGAATGCAACATCGCTTATGACCCATGCATTCATGTACTCTCATGAGAACCGTTTGAAAGAGTGGGTACTCACATATTTAGGTGCTTGGAAAGAGCGCACTGCGACAAATGGCGGAATCATCCCCGACAATATTGGCCTGTCAGGGGTGATTGGTGAATACAACGATGGTAAATGGTGGGGTGGATACTACGGTTGGCGTTGGCCGCATGGCTTTATGACCATCATGGAGCCGCTTACAAATGCAGCTATGAATGCGGTCTTGCTTACCGGGGATTACAGCCATTTAGATTTAGCACGTTCCCAATTTGATTTGATGTGGTCACTACGAAAAGAAGAAGATGGAAACATCAAAACTCCTAATAGACGATTTGATTCTGGCTGGGGTGATTATCGAACACCATCGCCTCGCCACATGATCTACTTATGGACATCATCGATGGCCGAGGAAGATCTCGCCCGCATTGCGCAACTACCTCGAGATAATGATTGGAATGTAATAGCAATTCCTGGAGTATCAGGTCGTGACTCATTAACAGGCCGTGACACGAAGCATTACATTGCAAATACACTTCCGTGGTTCCAATTCATTCAAGGAAAATTGCCAAATTATCCTGTTGAGATTCTCAAGGCCAATATTGAGTTAATAAATACTCAACTGCGCAAGATGCGCTCAAAAACGGGTGACCCACGAAGCTGGGATACCTACGATCCAGCCACGGCAGATGAGGTTGTTGGCTTAGATTTGCGCATTGATGGCTATCAAATCCATGCCTGGCAAGAGTTCAGCCCCATCTATTTTGAGGGTCTGGCACAGATGACAATGGGTGCACCGATGCATATCTCTCACGGAGGTCTGCAACATGGCAAAGTTCGTTTCTTCGATGGGGATGTGAAGCGGCCCGGATTACCGGCCGACGTTGGTGTAGTGGTAGATACGTTGACCGCATCGAGTATTGGAATGAAGATTGCAAATATCAACACAAGTTCGGCGCGCACTTTGGTGATACAAGCTGGTGCATTTGGTGAACATAGATTTATTTCTGTAGAAGTCAGATTAGATTCAGGAGTATCCACTCGCTACGAAATAGGATCTCAGTGGTTTCAAGTGGAGTTAGCGGCGCAAGCTGGTGCAACGCTTCTTTTTGAAGTAGAACGTTATGTTAATTCTCCAAGTTATGAAACACCATTTTCAGCGCTAGATGATTGGGATCCATTGATTAACTCTCGCCCGTCAGAGAATTTTAATCGGTAGCGCAATGTTTTGGAGCGAATTCTCTGATTTGGCGATACCAGACTCGCTACAGGTGCTTCCGATTAGTGGTGATCTGCCTGAACCGGTAATTCTTTCAAAGATAACATTTTATGTTCCGCCCTATATGGGCGGTGTACGTGCACTTGAACCGATTTCGAAGATGGATTCGCTACAAGTGATACAAAGTCCGAACGCCGGCGTTGATGACGTCCTTGCAATTCTTCCCCCCGGAGTCACGCTGTGCAATGCACAAGGAGTTCACGATGCATCCACTGCCGAGTTAGCAATTGGACTAACAATAAGTGCACGTCGAGGTTTTGCTACTTTCATGTCTAACCAACATCAAGGGCTTTGGGCTCATGATCGGCGCAGTGCTTTAACCGATTCGCGAGTTGGCATCGTAGGGATGGGTAGCATTGGCTCACTCATTGCCAAGCAACTAGAAGTTTTCAACGTAGAAGTGATTGGTTTTACCCGAACTGGGAGAAACTCAAGTAAAACTATGGCCGATTTTGATGAGTTACTTCCATCTTTGGATGTTGTAATCCTCATCCTGCCTTTAACGCAACAATCACATCATTTGATGAACCGCAAAAGAATTGAAGCGATGAAAAATGGAGCCACTCTCATTAACGTTGCCCGTGGCGCTGTAGTTGATACGGATGCATTGGTAGTAGCTCTTAATCAAGGGCGGATAACGGCTGGGCTCGATGTAACTGATCCAGAACCACTTCCGCAGGGCCATCCCTTGTGGAGTGCGCCGAATGTGATTATTACACCGCATGTTGGGGGAGACTCCAGCGCCTTTAATCCAAGGGTGCGTGCACTTATCGAAACCCAATTAGAACGCTTTGCTGCTGGCCAACCACTTATAAATATTGTGGCAGGGCCACTGCGTTAGAGAATCGCGACGGTGTGCTTATCGATGAAATCCCAGTCATAGTCGATGCAGAGACCTTCGCCGGTGGGTGCCATGACATATCCGTCAACGATGTTGAGTTTGCTCTTTGTACCAAACTCAAAATCATCAAATGGGTATAGCGTTTCAAAGAACTCGCAGTTACTGATTGCTAGTGATGGATGCAGCTGAACCTGCTCAAGGCCATGATAAATAGTTGTGTGGAGCTCACATTGAACGCCATGGGCTTCTGCAAGGTGAGCTGTCTTCATAACTGCAGAGATGCCTGCTCTCCATGAAACATCGGTACGGACAATATCGACGATGCCTTCCTTGATGCAGTGAGCAACGCTGTATTGATTACCTGCGATAACTTCAGTTCCACAGATTGGAATATCTAATTTTTCGCGAAGTTTCTTAAGTCCGTTGAGATTCACATCGAGAAGTGGTTCTTCTAACCATTTATAACCTAAACGTTCCAGCTCACGTCCTGCTTTCAACGCCTCTTCATACGATGCCATAATTACTGGATCGGCCATTAATGTGAAATCATCACCGACCGCTTCGCGCACAGCGCGATAGCAGGCAATATCTAGATCTAAACCCCCAGGAGGGTGAAGTTTGTAGCCTCTATACCCCTTAGCTTTAACTTCCAATGCCTGCTTTGCATAATCATCGGGACCTGGCAAAAACATAGACGAGACGTATAGCGGAACTTTTTCACGGGCGGCTCCCAGTATTTTATAAACAGGCAGGTGAGCCATTTTTCCCACTATGTCCCAGCAAGCATTATCAAAGGGTGCATATGCATAAATTGGAACATGGTTCCACCGTCGATCAAAGAGTTCGAAATCCTTCATGTTCTTTGCAGAGCTATGTGCACTTCTGCCAATAAAAAAAGGTTTGACTTGGGACATCGCAGCGGCTGCAGCCTTTGCATCAAGTGCGCCAAAACCAAACGAAGTGCCAGTGACGCCATCTTCGGTTGTAACAGTGACGACCGTAAAATCTGGACGCGATCCTCCCGGCAACTGCACGGCATTGACTGCATCGAGCGAATTGAGTTCATCGCCTCCACGACAGGCACGTATTTCAATCTTTTTTATGATCGATGTATTCATCTTTTCCCCGTCTCTAAAATCCTATAGGAAAACTTAATCCTATAAAGCCATGAGGTCAAGGTTGAAACAGGTCTTTATTTATTTACTTCCTTCACCGAAGGTGAAAAGCGCTTTAAAGAGGATTCAATATGGGAGTGCATTGCGCTTCGAGCTGCTTTGGGGTTTTGATCAAGAATAGCTTTAGCTATCGCATCGTGCTCTTTAATTGCCAACTGACCAGAACCAGAGTGGTAATACTGTTCAAAAAGCTCTTGAACAAATTGTGTTCTTGACTCATTTTCAATTAGATGAAGTTTATTTGCCATGAAGAGACGGAATAGATGCAAGTGGCAGTGAGTTCGCTCAAAGGCTGTCGCTACTGAACTGCTTCCCGATATATGCGCAATTAAAGTATGAAAACGTGCATCATGTTCGGTCAATGCTTGAAATTGATCATCTACTTTAAATTTCAGCGCAGCCTTTGCACTCTGCATTTCGCCCTTAAGTGCAGTTTTTCCGGTGGAGTCAATTTTCTTTGCTGCCTGCTCGGCCGCCCATGGTTCGATTAATAATCTAAATTGAAATAAATCATTGAACTCTTCCATAGACAACAAATTAGTCGCCGTATAGCCCTTGAGGGGCTCTTTCGCGATCAAACCATCTGATTCAAGTCGCGCTAGCGCCTCCCTAACTGGAGTCTGTGAAACCTCTAGTTCGACAGCTAATGCATCGATATTAACTCGAGAGCCAGGGGCTATCTCGTGCTCAAATATCATTGCCTTGATCATGTCGTAAATTTCATCGGACAAAACTGATCGACGGGGCGAGCGTTTAGGAGTTGGCAGGACAACTTTCTTTTTTGCCATTACTACTCCTTCAAATTCATCAATGCACTACTTTGGAAGTCTGAGACCTTGCATTCCGCCATCAACGGCGAGAATCGTTCCAGTCGTCGAACCTTGTTGAGGATTAGCTAAATAGAGAATTGCGCTAGCAACTTCATCTGCTGATACTAATCGACCAAGAGGCTGCCTAGCTTCAAGATAGGCCCGTTCTGAAGCAGGGTCTTTTGCCTGAGAAAGTAGGCGTTCTACCCAAGGAGTATCGGCAGTACCCGGATTAACACAGTTAACTCGGATTTTTTCTTTTACTGCATCTGCGGCCATTGCTAATGTCAACGACATCACTGCTCCCTTACTAGCCGAATAGACGGCACGTCTAGGAAGACCAGCGGTAGCAGCTATGGAGCAAGTGTTCACAATGGAGGCCGACTTACTCCTTCGGAGGAATGGCATTGCCGCCGATGAAACACGGCTAATACCGACCACGTTAATATTTAAGACTCGTTGCCACTCTTCCTCAGTTGAGTCTTCAACGGTTCCAATCGCCCCAACTCCAGCATTATTTGCCAGAATATCTATAACCTCGGTCTCCTTTGCTATCTGCTCAAAGGCAAGTTTTACTTTTTGCGAATCCCCAACGTCGCACTGAATCCATGTCGCAGAGCCGGCCATTGCGCCGAGTTCTAGATCTAAGCCAAATACTCGAGCACCATGTTTATGCAAGGCTTGAGCAACCGCGAGGCCAATTCCAGATCCCGCTCCTGTGACGACAGCCGTGAGTCCTTTGAACTCTGCGCTCATGTGTGTGCTCCATTCATCCAGTAACTCCCGGTTGGGAATACGTATGTGTCAATACTTGATTGGTGCATGTGTCCACCTGCACCTGGCTTTTGTGGTGGCATGTAACGACCATGAGAAATATTTGTAGGCTCAAGAAAATGTTCGTGTAAATGGTCAACGTATTCAACAACTCTACGTGAGTGATGCCCGCTCACTGCGATGCTGTCCCACATCGCAATATGCTGAACCATTTCACACAATCCAACCCCGCCGGCGTGCGGACAGACTGGAATATTAAACTTTGCCGCCATTAATACATTAGCAAGATTTTCATTGACACCGGCAACGCGCGATGCATCGATTTGCATGACAGAGATGGCTTTGCTTTGAAGTAACTGCTTAAAAATAATACGCGAACTAGCCATTTCTCCAGTGGCTACAGGCGTCGGTGCAATCTCTTGCGCGATTCGGGCGTGACCCAACACATCGTCTGGGTGTGTGGGTTCTTCAATCCAACGCAAGTTGAATTCGCGCAGAGAATTAACCCATGTTATTGCAACGTCAACATCCCACACTTGATTGGCATCAATGGCAATTGGAAAATCAGGTCCGACCAATTCTCGAATTTTTCCAAGTCGACGTCGATCATCAGAGAGCGATTTACCACACTTGTATTTAATGAGAGAGAAGCCATCTCGAATAGCCTCTTGGGTTAACTTGAGCATTTTTTCATCGCTGTAACCAAGCCAGCCAGGAGTTGTTGTATATGCAGGTACACCCTGAGAATTTAGTATCGCTTCATTTTTCGCTTTATTTGCTTCGGCGCGACGCAGTAGCTCTAACGCCTCTTCTGGCGTCAAAGCATCACTGATGTATCGAAAGTCGATAGCGCCAACTATTTCTTTGGAGTCCAAATCACTTAAAAACTTCCAGAGAGGAACACCTTTGTTTTTCGAAAAGAGATCCCAGAGTGCATTTAGAACCGCACCGGCCGCCATATGAAAAACTCCCATATCAGGTCCAAGCCACCGCAGCTGGCTATCTGATGAGAGCTCCTTTGCAATGGCTCCTATATTTGCAAATGCATCATCTAAATCAAGGCCAACAACTTTTTCTGCCAGAATATTGATGGCGGCAATTTGAACTTCATTTCCTCGTCCAATGGTAAATACAAGCGAGTCGCCGGTAATTGAAGTATCAGTCTTTAATCTTAAGTATGCGGCCGAATAGTCAGGATCGGCATTCATTGCATCTGACCCATCAAGCATTGTTGATGTGGGGAAGCGAACGTCGAAACTCTCAGATGAAATAATTTTTGTCATCGTTTATTTCACGAATCTCTCTAGCCCGATTGGAATTCCTTTAGTTGCCCACTGACCTTCATAACCCACACCTGGATGGGTTGGAGCGTGCACTAAGCCTTGATTATCAACAAAAGATTCTCGAGTTGTTGGATTTCCCCACACTAAAGATTCGTAATAAGTATTGTTCTTAATCGCCATACACAGATGAATACTTTCTAGTCCCATGCCATGGACTTCGGCGCGAAGATGATAGGCATCAGCTAAGTGTGCAATTCGCATCGCGCCAGTAAATCCTCCACGCAAGAATGTACTCACACGAAGTGCTGAAGCTACACCGGTCGCTGCAAAATCTCCGGCACTCATATGTGCGCCATCAGTAACTTCACCAAGTAGTAACGGAATACGAACACGTTCGCCGAGCCATTTATAAGCTGTAATGCTGAATTCACGCATAGGCTCTTCATACCAAGCAAAACCCGCGTCATCTAGTGCGTGTCCCAAAAAGACAGCATCTGTTAAATCAAAGCCAGCAGATCCGTCGTACATTAATGGGATGTCATCGCCGACGTGCGCGCGCAATTTCTGAGCCAGTAGCGCATCTTTTTTAGCATCACCAAAAGCGTGTAGTTTTATTGCAGGATATCCGAGAGCCAAGCATTGATCGGCGATATCTAAAAACTCTTCGATACTCGAATACGTAACAGTCGATGCATAAGCTTGAATTGATTCGCGAAAACCACCTAACAACTTGTAAATCGGTAGCCCGGCTTGTTTTCCAGCGATATCCCAAAGAGCAACATCAACCACATGCGCCATATTCGGTGCAAATCTTTCAATGCGATCGAGCTCCCATACTCGCTCCCATAAATATTCTCGCTGCAGTGGATCTTGCCCAATGAGTTCGGCTCTAAATCTACGGTCGACATAATCCTTAAGAATTACTCCTCGGGGAGCCGATGCGAAGCCAGTAATCCCAGCATCGGTTTCAATGACTAGCCATCCTCCGGTAGTTGCAGCATCTGAACCGGGCAGGTTTTTACGCCAAACAAAGGAGGGAGTAAAACCAGGGTTTTCTACCAGCACTACATGAACATCGGTTATCTTCATGCCGCCGTCTCCTTTTCTGAGCTTGGTTTATAACTTCTTTATAACGCCTCGCGTGCTAGACGTGCCAGCTCGCGAGACTCGAAAAATCTTTTCTTGAAATACTATACGAAATAGTATTTCAAGGCATAGTATCTGCGCAACTGGTCCAGTCGGCAAGAACTTGCAGATACCAGAAACGAAATGGGGGATACCTTGAAAAAGAAGTACTCATTGATCGCTGTTGCTGGTGCTATTGCAGTTGCTGGTGCAACATTAACTGCAATGCCTGCACAAGCTGCTAAGCCATCGATAACAATTTGGGTAGATGCACCTCGCCTACCAGGCGCAAAGCTCTATGCAAAGATCATGAAGCCAACTGTTGATGTGAAAGTAGAACTTCACGCGCAGGGCGATCTTGTTCAGAAAGTTTCACTGTTTAACCGCGTTAAAAAAGGTTGGCCAGATGTTGTATTCGGTCCACCAAACGATGTTTCTGTTCTAAAAGATGCTGATAATGCTTTAGCGTTGAATAAGTACGCTTCTGCAGCATTCTGGAAGGACATGGAGGGTGGAAATCAGTGGTGTAAAGGTTCTGACGGGCAGTATTACTGCGTCAAGAACGATTTAGCACAGACTGTTTTGTGGGTCAATACAAAGTTGATGAAGGACTTCGGTTATGTTGTTCCTAAAACAATGACAGACTTCGCAAAAATTGGAGCAGATATCGCTGCCAACCACCCTGGATACTCTCTTGGAGCACTTGGTGCACAAGGAATGTATGCAAACTACTTGTGGCCATCACAATGTCCAGCCAACCAAGCAACTTCTGCAACAGCAGTAAAAATTGCACCTACATCACCTAAGTGCACACGTGCAACAGCGCTAGTGCAACCAATGATCGATTCTGGAGTTCTTTCAACATCTGCTCCATGGGATGCTGACTTCATTAAAGATTATGGACAGCAGAACAAGGTTGTTATGGTGATTGGACCGTCATGGTTTGGTGAGTTTGTGATCAAGCCAGCTTCATCATGGGCAGTACCTGCAGGTCAGATTACAGCGGCAGAGATGCCAATGTGGGCCGGCGAAAAGGTTAACTACTCAGGTGAATGGGGCGGCGGAATCTATACCGTTTCACCTCACTCAAAGTATCCAAAAGAGGCACTGGCCTTCGCAATCTTTATGGTGAGCGATAAGCGCAACGTCACTGATGTTGTGAATCCAGATGGTTCAAAGGGTGCGCCTACATTCCCAGCTTCGGCTAAGGGAAATGCTTTCTGGAAGGCGAAGATTTCAGCAGATAAGTGGTATTCATCAAATCCATATCCTGCAATGTTGGCTCAGTCAACAAAGATCTTCTCCGGAGAAAAGCCTGTTTCATATGACACCAATGGTGCAATGGAAGGTACGTACTCAAACGAACTTAAGAAGACTAAGAACGCTCAGAGTGCGTTGGTGGCTTTTGCTACCTACACAACTAACCTTGCAAAGCAATTGGGTTACAAGGTAAGTACTAACTAACAAGGGGCACAGGGATAAGAGCCAAGTTGGCCGAGCGATCGGCCAACTTGGTTCTTACTTACGTAAGTATCGTTTCTCTATTTTAGGAGTATGGAAATATGGCTAAGGCTAAAAAGGCAAGTAGGCAACGCACAAGTGCCGCGATGTATCTCATGCTCGCCCCGTATGTCCTCCTCCTCATCATGTTTGGAATTGTTCCGGTCATCATGGCGATTCGAGAAGTGCCATCCCCTTCACGCGTGAATGCAGATGGAGGCTGGGATGCTTTTAAAATTGTTTCTCAGGATTTCCGTTTCTTGCCTGCAATCCAACACGTCCTACAGTTCATGGCCGTCTTTGTTCCACTGACTCTCATATTTGTTATTGGCATGGCACTCATGCTCGATATCAAGCACTCTAAATGGAAGAAGTATCTGCGCTTGGCATACATTGTTCCAGCCTCTATCTCTGGAGGCGTGGCCGTTCTAGTTTGGTATGTAATTTTGCAACCAACGTTGAGCCCAATTAAAACTCCATTGAGTTGGTTCGGCATTGTTACAAGTGATCAGATTTGGCAGACCAAAAACCTGTACTGGATCTTCGCCTTGATGGCTTTCTTTGCCGTTGCAGGTAACTGGATTTTGATTCAATATGGATCATTACAGTCAATCTCTTATGAGATTCTTGAAGCTGCACGTATGGATGGCTGCTCGGCGTTACAACTGGCGTTGCGAATTAAATTACCGTTAATAAAGAAATATATTATTTACATGGGTGTTTTGGTTTTTGCTGGAGGTTTACAGCTCTTTGTCGAACCACAGCTGCTCAATACTGGTGTGTATGCAGGTATAGCCGAAGCATGGTCACCGGATCAGTTGGCATTTGAACTTGCCTTTACTAATGGAGATTTTGGTGGTGCTTCTGCACTTTCGCTCTTGCTCTTAATTCCAGCATTGATTGGTGCCTTAATAGTCATATTTAAAACTGATATGTTCGAAGAGGCTGAAGTCTCAGGCAAAAAGAAAGTGCAGGACTAATCAATGTCGAACATATTCGCATCATACAAAAGGACTTCTAAACTTCGCCAGGAAAGTCGATGGGGAACCGGTCTGGTTAATCTTTGGTTAGTAACATTTGCTCTCATCAGCATCATCCCAATGATCTGGCTTCTTCTAGCGCCTACGAAATCAGATGCTGACTTAACTAATAAAAACCCACTGATGTTTGGTCGCTTAGGTGGCTATATAGATGCGTGGAAGAATCTTCAGTTCTTTGATGATGGTGTGGTCTTTCAATGGGCACTAAACTCAATTTGGTACACAGCTGCAATTGTTGTAATTGCAACTATCTCTGCCTCTTTAGCTGGCTTTGTTTTAACCGCTTCAAATATTCGATTTAAAAAAGTGTATTTGATTTCAACCCTCATCATGATGTTGGTGCCACCGATGGCTCTGGTTGTTCCAGTCTTTGTATTAATGGACAAGTTGTCATTGATGGATAATCCAATGAGCGTGATTTTGGTTGCTTCGCTTTATCCATTTGGAACTTTTCTCGCCTACATTTACTACTCGACGACGATTCCCAGAGAGCTATACGAGTCGGCACGCTTAGATGGGTGCAATGACTTTCGCTTATATTCTCGTATCGCCTTGCCTTTGTCGTGGCCGTTGGTCTCCCTTTTGGCCTTCTTTGCCTTCATTGGCAACTGGGCCAATTACTTCTTGCCTTATATTCTTTTGCCTTCGAGCGAAAACTACACGTTACCAATTGGATTGGGTTTCTTGTTCTATTCCACTCCAGCTATTAATCCGGGCGTGGGAGCGACTTCCGTCCCCATTTATAAGCCAGAGATTGCTTTGGCCGGTGTGCTCATTGCACTTCCGATAATGATTGTCTTCCTTTTCTCTCAAAAGCGATTAGTGCGCGGAATGCTTTCAGGTTCGATTAAAGAATAATTATGCGACACGACGAATTA
>CAFBRV010000017.1_pt1 | contig 13471 bp, 10 predicted proteins | sample 7270191 | NCBI WGS metagenome assembly CAFBRV01 (sample SAMEA6814197, study PRJEB35770) | uncultured Actinomycetes bacterium | biome: Freshwater; feature: Freshwater reservoir; material: water | place: Czech Republic | collected 2016-11-09 | depth 30m m
ACGATTCAAATCAGTGACTTCACCATTTGAATCGCGAACCAAAGTTACAACTGCAAATGCACCAACCGTTGCAACACCGTAAGCGAATAAGTAAAAAATTGAAGCTTCAAGTCCGGCTTTATTTAGAGCGATCACACCTGCGAGTAGGAAGCCTGCGTGAGCAATTGAAGAGTAAGCCAACATTCGTTTAACATCGCGTTGGGCTATTGCTACCAATGAACCAAATAACATCGTAATGATTGCAATTGCAGAGAGCAGTGGTGACCATGACCATTCCGCATTGGCAAAAACCGTGTAGTAAATGCGTAGCATCGCTCCAAATGCCGCAACTTTTGTAGCTGCAGCCATAAAGCCTGTTATTGGAGTTGGTGCACCTTGATAAACATCAGGTGACCAGGCATGAAACGGTACGGCTCCAACTTTAAAGAGAAGCCCAATTGAAACGAAGGCTATGCCGATGAGAAGTAATACATCGTTTCCACTTCCACCGACTACTGACTCGCGTATTCCAGCAAAAGTTACAGATGCAGAATAACCGTATAAATAGGCCATTCCGAAGAGGAAAAATGCCGAAGAAAAGGCACCTAACAAGAAGTATTTCAATGCTGCTTCCTGGGATGCTAATCGGCGTCTACGTGAAAGACCTGCCATCAAATACAGTGGCAGGGAGAGCATTTCAAGGGCTACAAAGAGAGTGATGAGATCACTTGAAACTGGAAATAGCATCATGCCGGAGATCGCAAAGAGGGTAAGTGGATAAACCTCGGTCACTTGATTGCCGGTCTGCACTGCATGGCGCTCTTCATCAGAGCCCGGTAGCGCAGCGGCCAGGGCTGTGAAGTGATCAGTGTCGGCGATTAGAAAGACAGAGATTATAGAAATGATAAGTATTGAAGCCTGCAGCAAAATCGCTGGTCCATCTATTACAACCGATCCCATGGCTGCCGAAGTGGATTCTTCATTTCGAATTCTCCATACTTGGGCAAGCGACAAAACAAGGGTTCCAACAGTGATGCTCAACTGCACCGTTGGACGAAGCGCTTTTGAGACAAATGCTTCAACGAGTACACCAATCAATGCGCCAGATAGAAGAATTAAGATTGGTGAAAGAAGTGTGTAGTTAAGAACCGGCGTTATAAATTCCATTACTTATCCCCACTATTCAAATTCGGCACCGGATCGCTGAAACCTAATTGAGCGATGACATGTGATGCCGCTGGATTAATAACCTTGAGCAGTGGCGATGGATAAAAGCCAAGTAGGACGATAATTGCGATTACCGGAGCAATGGCAACTTTTTCCCGAAGATTTAAATCACTTAGATTTTCATTGCCTGGTGTAGTAGGACCGTGTAACGCCTTTTGTACGGGAATCAGTATGTACAGTGCAGCTAACACAATTCCAAATGTCGCGATAATTGCATGGACTGGATAGCGCGTGAATGTTCCAACTAACACTAAGAACTCACTCACAAAACTTGAAAGTCCCGGCAAGGCAAGAGATGACATTCCAGCAAGGAAGAACATCCAAGCCATGACAGGTGTCACCCGTTGTAAGCCGCCAAAGTCTGAAATTGTTGATGATCCGCGACGTGAAATCATCCAACCGCCAACTAAGAAGAGCGCGGCTGTCGAAAATCCGTGATTGAACATGTATAACGTTGCCCCGCTGTGCCCTTGGGAGGTCATCGCGAAGATTCCCATAGTGATGAACCCGAAGTGGGATATCGATGTGAAGGCAATCAGTCGTTTTAAGTCGCGCTGCCCAATAGCAAGGATTGCACCATAAATAATTGAGATTACCGCTAATACAAGAATGATTGGGGTAAAGGTTTTGCTCGCCTCAGGAAATAGCGAAAGGCAATAACGAATCATTCCAAATGTTCCAACTTTATCGAGTACACCTAAAAGTAAGACCGAAGTTCCGGGAGTAGCTGATTCGGCGGCATCTGGTAGCCACGTATGGAGAGGCCAGAGTGGGGCTTTTATAGCAAAGGCTATGAAGAATCCTAAGAATAAGAAATTCTGAGTAGTCGAGCTCATTTCAAGATTTGAAAGTGCAGCCAAATCGAATGTATGTCCGCCTTGGGCACCTGACATTACGTAGAGTGCAATGATGGAGGCCAACATCAACAAGCCACCAAAGAGGCTATAAATCAAAAACTTAACAGCTGCAGCCGATCGTTCTCCTGAGCCATATCCCCCAATGAGGAAATAAACTGGAATGAGCATCGCTTCAAAAATTACATAGAAGAGGAATACATCAGTTGCAGCAAAGACGCCGATCATCATAGTTTCGAGAACGAGAATCAGAATGTAGAAAGTCTTAACGCTCCAGCGCCCACCATGGGCTTCATTCCAGCCAGCTAGAACCACAACTGGAGCCAAAATCGTAGACATAAGTATCAAGACGAGTGCTAAGCCATCTATGCCAAGTGCGTAATTAATGCCAAAGGATGGAATCCAAGCGTACTTTTCAACGAATTGAAGTTCAACATTATCGCGCTCGAATCCAACTGCCATAGCAATAGTTGCACCCATGACAATGAGAGTTGTAGCTAAAGCCACTTGTTTAACCAGCTTCTCATTTGCCTTTGGAAGGCCGGCAACTACTACTGAACCCGCGAGAGGTAGAACCATCAAGAGTGTTAACCAGATCATTATTGAGTCACCACCCAAATCGCCGCGACCAGTGCGACTGCACCGATCAAAATTAACATCGCATAGCTACGGACAAAGCCAGACTGAATTCCACGCAGAGATGCACCTGAGCCCAGTATTGCTCGCCCAACTCCATGAACCGCGCCATCGATTACCGCTTCATCGGTCTTAACTAAAACGCTAGTGAGCGTTTGTCCGGGACGCATAAAGACTGCTTCGTTGAAGCGGTCCTGCATAAGATCTTGGCGTGCAATTTTAGTAAAGATTGAAACGTCGGTTGGAGCATCTGCATCAACTTCATTAAGAGAGTATTTAATGAAGGCAAATGCAACACCTATGGCCACCATCGCTAAAGCCATGGCAGAAACAATTATCGGTGACAAAAGCTCTTCATGTTCGCCATGGCTTTCAAATAATGGCGACAACCAATTTACAAGAGCATCGCCATTGCTCAACAAATATCCTGAAGTAACTGAACCAACTGCGAGAACCGCCATTGGAAGCCACATCAACCATGGGGATTCATGAGGATGTGCCTCTTCATCCCATCGTGATGTACCAGTAAATGTAAGAATCATTACGCGAGTCATATAAAAAGCGGTTATGCCTGCGCCTAACAGTGTGACTGATCCAAGAATGATTCCCTTTATGCCACCAGAGTTGAAGGCGGTTTCAATAATCATATCTTTTGAGTAGAAGCCAGCAAATGGTGGAACACCTAAAATTGCTAGGTAACCTAAACCAAAGGTTACAAACGTAATCGGCATGAATTTTCGAAGCGCACCGTATTTGCGCATATTCACTTCATCATTCATTCCATGCATAACCGAACCTGCTCCAAGGAACATTCCAGCCTTAAAGAAACCATGCGTGAGCAAGTGCATGATTGCAAATGCATATCCGACTGGACCAAGGCCTGCACCTAAAATCATGTAGCCAATCTGGGACATAGTTGATGCGGCAAGTGCCTTTTTAATGTCATCTTTTGCGGTACCAATTAAGGCACCAAACATCAAAGTAATTGCTCCAACGATCACCACAAGTAATTGCGCTGTAGGGGCCGCATCGAAGATGAAGTTAGAGCGAGTAATTAAATAGACGCCTGCAGTGACCATTGTCGCGGCGTGAATAAGAGCTGAAACTGGGGTTGGGCCGGCCATTGCATCGCCAAGCCATGCCTGAAGGGGGAATTGAGCTGATTTTCCTGTGGCAGCAACGAGCAACATAATGCCGATACCAGTGAGGGCGGCCGTGGATGTGTTCTCTACTGCAGCTTTTACTCCAGTAAAGGAAACGGTACCCATCGTGGCAAAGGCGATCATGATGGCAAAGGAGAGCCCCATGTCACCAATACGATTCATAACAAAGGCTTTTTTAGATGCAGTTGCATAAGCTGGTTTCTGGTTCCAGAATCCGATTAATAGGTATGAGGCAAGACCTACGCCTTCCCAACCAACATAAAGATTTAGGTAGCTATCGCCTAGAACGAGAAGCAACATTGCGGCGATAAAGAGATTTAGGAAGGCAAAAAAACGTCGACGATCTGGATCGTGGGACATGTAAGAAATAGAGTAAATATGAATAAGCGTACCCACGCCCGTAATTAAGAGTACAAAGCAGATAGAAAGTTGATCAAGAAGTAGGCCAGCATCAATATTGAACGTTCCGACTGAAATCCATTCAAAGAGCTTTTGGGTTATTGGTCTTTGCTCATTTGAACGCCCCAACATCAAGGAGAGTTGATAAAGGCCAACAAAGAAAGATGAAGCTGAAAGAGCAGTTGCTAGTAAATGTCCCCACTTGTCGCTTCGGCGTCCTGCAAGTAGGAGAATCACCGCGCCAGCTAGTGGAAGTGCGATTAGGTACACAAGGCTATTTGAAGTCATCATATTTATCGCTTCAACAAACTAGCATCATCAACGGATGCTGATCGACGTGAGCGATAGATCGTCACGATAATTGCCAAACCAACCACAACTTCGCAAGCTGCCACCACCATCGTAAAGAAGGCAATTACTTGGCCGTTGAGATCTCCATTGATGCGAGAAAATGTTACGAAAGAGAGATTTGCAGCGTTGAGCATTAATTCAACACACATAAATACAACAATGGCATTTCGACGAACAACAACGCCTACCGCGCCAATTGTGAATAGAAGTGCTGAAAGGTAGAGATAGTTTGCGGCATTCATTTACTTCTCCTCCTCAACGCTTGTATCGACGGTTGTGAGTTCAAAGACGGATGAATCTAAGACATCTCCGCGAGCTTTCAAGCTGGCGTTAATCGACGCAGCCGATGCAGTGCCATCTGGAAGTAGTGCTGGAACATCAACGGCGTTGTGGCGGGCGAATACTCCTGGGGCCGGAAGTCCTGCGGCATTGGCAAGTGAAGCCCCACGAAATCTCTCAATAGAAAGTTGTCGCTGTGTTGGGCGTTCTTGAATTCGGTGATGATGAGCCAAAACCATTGCTCCGAGGGCGGCCGTTATTAAGAGTGCGGAAACAACCTCAAATGGCCACACAAAAGTAGAGAAAAGGAGTTGTGCGATTCCTTCAACGTTTCCATCGGCATTTGCCGCTTCGACTCCGACCGCTGAGCGACCGAGAGTTGCGCGTGCAAGCAAAGAAACCATCAAGCCGCCAAAACCAAGGGATGCAGTAACTGCAATTGGTCGCAATCCGCGGATAGTTTCGGTTAGCGAATCAGATGAATCTACACCTACTAACATGAGAATAAAGAGGAAGAGCATCATTACCGCGCCCGTATAAACAACTATCTGCACGATTCCAAGAAATGGTGCACCTTGCGCGATGTAGAAAACAGCAAGGGCGATCATTACGAATGCCATCAAAATCGCTGAGTGGACCGCTTTTTTAACAAGCAACATGCCAAGGGCTGCAATAAAAGTTAGTGGGGCGAGAATCCAAAAGAGCGTCGCTTCAGGTGCTGCAGTCTGACCAACTTGTAATGCTAGATCGCTCATTTGTTTACTTCCTGCGATGGATGAGCACCAAGGACATCACCCTTGTAATAATTTGTATCATTCATGTCTGGGTACATTGGATGCGGTGGCATCAACATTCCTGCACGCAATGGTCCAAGTAAGTCATCTTTTTCAAAGATAAGTTTTTCACGAGAATCATCGGCAAGTTCATACTCATTAGTCATTGTTAGTGCACGGGTAGGGCAAGCTTCAATACATAATCCGCAAAATACGCAGCGAAGATAGTTAATTTGATATACCTTGCCGTATCGCTCACCAGGTGACATGCGATGTTCGTCTGTGTTGTCAGCGCCTTCAACATAGATTGCATCTGCCGGACAGGCCCATGCACAGAGTTCACAGCCGATACATTTTTCAAGACCATCGGGGTGGCGATTGAGTTGGTGACGCCCATGAAAACGTTCTTGGGTCGGTGCTTTAACTTCAGGGTATTCAACGGTTTCAGGCTTCTTAAAGATTGTAGAAAAAGTAGTCCAGAATCCCTTCATATGACCGATGAACCCGACTGAACCTGGTTGGTCAACTTGAGTGAACTCCACTTTATTTAAATCAACTTCGTTACTTTTCAAAGGTTCGATCTCAGCCACGGTCGCCTCCATTATTGAGTTCAGAAACATTGACTGCGGAAATATTCATTGGTAGCTCTGGGACAGCAAAACTAGGTGCCGGTGCATCTGTGAATCCAATAGATTCCTTTTTCTTCTTTGCATTATCGAAGGCAATGTTGACCACCATAACTAGAAGGACTACAACGCTAGCAAAAGCCACAACAGTGATTCGTGATGCACCTTGAAGGGACATCACTCGAAGTGTTGCAACTACAAGGATCCAAACGATTGAAACTGGAATCAAAACTTTCCAGCCAAACTGCATGAACTGGTCGTAGCGAAGTCGCGGAAGCGTTCCGCGCAGCCACACGAATACAAAGAAGAAAACCAAGACTTTTGAGAAGAACCAGAATGCGGTAAACCAACCACCTAGCCAGTTTTCAGTGAAGCCAAGGAACGGCGGTGCGTGATATCCACCAAGAAAGAGCGTCGTTGCAAGCGCTGATACCGCAATGATGTTGACATATTCAGCTAAGAAAAAGAGGGCAAATTTGAGTGAGGAGTACTCAGTATGAAAACCGCCAACGAGTTCGCCCTCTGCTTCTGCTAAATCAAATGGAGCACGATTAGTTTCGCCCACCATAGATATTGCATAAATTACAAATGAAGGGAACAAAACGACCGCATACCATGTAGTGGATTGAGCGGCCACGATGTCAGATGTTGACATCGAACCGGCATAGATAAATACGGCGACAAGTGAAAGACCCATAGCAATTTCATAAGAAATTACCTGTGCACTTGAGCGAAGCCCTCCGAGAAGTGGATATGTAGAGCCAGATGACCAACCGGCCAAAATAATTCCATACACGCCTACCGAGGCGATAGCTAAGACATAGAGAACTCCAACGGGAAGATCGGTTAACTGCATTGCAGTTTTCTGACCAAAGAGTGTGACCGGGCCGGTAATTGGAATTACGGCGAAAGACATAAAGCAGGCAGTAGCACTGATAATTGGGGCAATTATGAAGACAATCTTGTCTGCAGCTGCAGGAATGATGTCCTCTTTAAGAGCAAGTTTTACACCATCGGCTAAGGCTTGGATTAAACCAAATGGACCAACGCGGTTAGGTCCTGGGCGTTGCTGCATGCGGCCGACTAAGCGGCGCTCCCCCCACACAGAAAGTAGTGTGAGCACAACACAAAAGATAAAGACTAGTAAAGCCTTTACAGTGATCAGCCAACCTGGATCTGCACCGATTAACTCTGCCGTTGTCATAGCTTCACCACCGTAACTACTGCGCCATGTCCTGCGCCTAGGTTCACAAGTAATTGAGAGCCACGTGAATTGCGCGGCGCCCAAATTGCATCGTCATGAATATCTTCAACCAACGCAGCCAGAGTTACCGAGCCGTGAGATGTTGAAATCTTTAAGAGATCCCCATCGATAACTCCCATTGCTTGTGCGCGATTTGGTGAAATAACTGCAACGGTTTGTCGTGCTGTTCCAGCCAAATTCTCTTCACCTTTTTGCAGTGTTCCGAGATCTAGCAGGCGGCGCCAAGAGTTAAGAATAAATTGATCTCCGTTAAGCGATGGAGCACCCTGTGGGCTTACTGGCTTCATGGTTGCTCGCGCACCATCCCAGGCACCGAGAGATGCGATCTCTTTAGCTGCAGCAGTGACGGTTCCGAGGTTTAATGGGGTAGCCATTTCTTCGGCGATCATTGAGAGAATTCGAAGATCGCTGCGATTGAGTGAGTCATGGACTGCGGCATCAAATGAACGTGCTCGTCCTTCCCAGTTTAAAAATGAGCCACTTTTTTCAGTGACTGCCGCAACTGGTAGAACAACATTTGCACGCGAGCTCACTTCACTTGGAGCAATTTCAAGGCTGACGACAAATGCCTGATCGAGGGCATCAAGGGCGGCGGCACTGTTATTAGAATCGAGTGGATCGACCCCACCAACAATGAGCGCTCCAATTAATCCCGAGTTAACCGCGGCATAGATTTCATCACTATTTCGACCAACAGTTGCAGGAAGTGAAGGAATACCCCAGAGTGCTGCAATATCTACGCGGGCTGGTGCATCTACGACTGGACGTCCGCCTGGCAATAAGTTTCCAATTGCTCCGGCCTCAAGTGCTCCACGCTCGCCTGCTCGTCGTGGAATCCAGGAGATTTTTGCACCGGATGTTTCTGACAAGTTTGAAACTGCCGTAAGTACTCCAGCGCTTTCAGATGCTCGCTCTCCGACAAGAATAATTGATTGCGCAGTTAAAACTTGGGAAGAAATTGCTGCTGCCTCTTGGCCAGGTGCAACTTTTACAAACTCACCGTTAAGTTTTTCAACTCCAATAGATAGTTTGCTGGCAATTGCAGTAACTTTCAAAGCTCTCTTTCGGAACTGCTTATTAAGGCGCAAGAAAACAATTGGTGACTCTTCTTCGGGTTCAAAGCCAACCAATAGAACGTGATCGGCGCAGTCAATATCGCGATACGTTGTGGTTGCACCAACTACATGAGCCGCTAAGAAATCTCGCTCTTCATCTGATGAAAGCCTTGAACGGAAATCTATGTCATTTGTTCCAAGTGCTACTCGTGCAAATTTACTGTATCCATAAGCATCCTCGTGTGTTGCCCGGCCACCAACTAGAACTGCAGATGAATGTGCCTTCAAGCCCTTAGCTGCTGCAGCTATTGCCTCTGGCCACGATGCTTGAACTAGAACTCCAGATTCATTGCGAACAAGTGGATGTTCTAAACGGTCAACAGCTGTTACGTATTTAAATGCCCATCGGCCCTTATCGCAATTCCACTCTTCGTTCACTGATGCATCATCACCAGCTAGACGACGAAGTGTTTTGCCGCGGCGTACATCGGTACGCATATCGCAACCCGAGGCACAGTGTTCACATGCCGATGGCGTTGAAACTAAATCAAATGGGCGGGCGCGGAATCGATATGAAGCGCCAGTTAAAGCACCGACAGGACAAATTTGTACTGCGTTGCCTGAGAAGTATGAAGTGAAAGGCTGCTTTTCGTAGATACCAACTTGCTGAAGCGCACCACGTTCGTTCAATGTAATAAATGGGTCGCTGGCAATTTGCTCTGAAAAACGAGTACAGCGTGCACACAATACGCAGCGTTCGCGATCGAGTAAGACTTGTGATGAAATATTGATTGGCTTTTCAAATGTGCGCTTCACACCTTCAAAGCGCGTTTCAGAGCGACCAGTGCTCATCGCTTGATTTTGAAGTGGGCACTCACCACCCTTATCGCAGACTGGACAATCCAATGGGTGGTTAATAAGAAGTAGTTCCATCACGCCTTTTTGTGCCTTATCGGCAACTACTGAAGTGAGTTGGGTTTTAACAATCATTCCTGGCTCAACGGGAATTGTGCATGATGCCTGTGGCTTAGGAAATGCTCGGCCATTAATCTCAATATCAACTAAACACTGTCGGCATGCCCCAACTGGATCTAACAGTGGGTGATCGCAGAAACGAGGAATCTGAATTCCGAGTTGCTCGGCAGCTCTAATTACTAATGTGCCCTTCGGGACGCTAACTTCAAAGCCATCGATAACAACAGTGATCATGTCAACTATCTCGGTAGTAGTCATTTACGCACCTGCCCCAACAAATAGAGTTGAAGCAACTGGATCAAAGGGACAACCGCGCTGGGTTATATGCGCAATATATTCATCGCGGAAATATTTAATTGAAGAGGTAATTGGACTCGTCGCACCATCACCAAGTGCACAAAATGAGCGACCAAGAATGTTGTCACAAAGATCTAGAAGTTTTGCAAGGTCGGCTTCATTACCTTTACCGGCCTCAAGATCGCGCAGAATCTGAACTAGCCACCATGTGCCTTCACGACATGGTGTGCACTTTCCACATGACTCATGTTTATAGAACTCGGTCCAACGAAGCACAGCACGGACAACACATGTTGTCTCATCAAATATCTGTAGCGCCTTTGTCCCTAACATCGAACCGGCTGCGGCAACACCTTCGTAATCAAGTGGAGTATCTAAATGCTCGGCCGTAAAAATAGGGGTCGAAGATCCACCAGGTGTCCAGAATTTTAGAGTGTGCCCGGTGCGAACTCCTCCAGAGAGTTCAAGAATTTCTCGCAAAGTTATTCCGAGTGGTGCTTCAAATTGACCAGGGCTATTTACGTGGCCTGACAATGAATACAGCGTTGCACCTTTGCTTTTTTCAGTGCCCATCGATTGGTACCACTCTGCACCGTTATTGATAATCGCTGGAACCGCTGAGATGGATTCAACGTTATTGACAACGGTTGGCCGTGCATAAAGACCTGCGATAGCTGGAAATGGTGGGCGCAGACGTGGTTGACCGCGAAAACCTTCAAGTGAATCTAAGAGTGCAGTCTCTTCACCGCAGATATAAGCACCGGCTCCGACGTGAAGAACTAAATCGACACCATTACCAAGATGACCTGCTTTATACGCATCTTCGATGGCTTGATTAAGGCGACGGACAACATGCGTGACTTCACCACGAATATAAATAAATGCGTGTTTTGCGCGAATTGCATGTGCGGCAATGATGCAACCCTCCACCAAGACGTGTGGATTGGCCATGAGTAGCGGCATATCTTTACATGTACCTGGCTCTGACTCATCGGCATTTACAACCAAGTAGTGATCCTTGTTATCACCCTGAGGAATAAAGCCCCATTTCATTCCAGTTGGGAATCCCGCTCCACCACGACCACGAAGGCCAGAATCTTTAACTAATTGAATAACTGCATCAGGATCCATCGCTAAAGCTTTTTTCGACGCCGTGTAACCACCGTGACGTATATAGGCCTCAATCGTAAATGAATCCTTCTCATCCCAGTGCGCAGAAAGTACGGGCGTTAACACACTCATTATTTGCCCTCTTTCGAAATCTTTAAACCGAGAAGACTCGGAGCGCCAGCTTGAACGCCTTCGTGTGCTTTTCCATCATTGATTCCCGCAAGAACTGCCGACGCCTCTTTCCACGTTACTAAAGAATCAGGACCACGTGTTGGTGGGATTGGATTTCCTTCGCGCATTGAATCAACTAAATCCTTTGCTGATTGCACTGTTTGGTTATCATAAAACTCCCAATTAGCCATTACGACCGGTGCATAGTCACAAGCAGCATTACATTCAATGTGCTCAAGAGAGACTTTCCCGTCTTCTGTAACGCCATCGTTCTCCACCCCTAGATGCTCTTTAAGGCCAGCAAAAATTGCATCTCCACCCATTACTGCGCATAAAGTATTGGTGCATACGCCTACGTGATATTCACCGACTGGCTTGCGCTTGTACTGTGTATAGAACGTTGAGACAGCAGTAACTTCAGCGGTTTCGAGAGTTAATATTTTTGCAATGAGCTCAATACCTTCGTTATTTACAAAGCCCACGCGCGATTGAACAAAATGTAAAAGCGGCATGATTGCCGAACGCGGACGTGGATAGCGCTTAACAATTGAATCCATTATTGCGAGATCTTCGCTTGAGTAAGCCATTAGCGGTCAACGCCTCCCATAACTGGATCGATTGATGCAACTGCCGCGATAATGTCGGCAATCAATCCACCTTCACTCATAGCTGATGTTGCCTGCAAGTTGTTAAAAGATGGCTCTCGAAAGTGCATGCGGTAAGGACGAGTTCCACCATCGGAAACTACGTGAGCGCCAAGTTCACCTTTTGGAGATTCAACTGCTTGATAGACCTGACCAGCTGGAACATGAAAGCCTTCGGTAACTAACTTGAAATGGTGAATGAGTGACTCCATTGAAGTTCCCATAATTTCGCGGATATGGTTAAGTGAATTTCCGAGTCCATCGCTGCCAAGAGCTAACTGTGCCGGCCAAGCAATCTTCTTATCGGCAACCATGACGGGTGCGCCATCGAGATCCTCTAACTTATTGAGTGCCTGCTCGATAATTCGAAGTGATTGTTCTAGCTCGTTCATACGAATCAAGAAACGGCCATACACATCGCATGTATCTGCAGTAATTACATCAAAGTCATAGTTTTCATAACCGCAATATGGCTGCATTTTACGTAAGTCCCAAGGAAGACCGGTTGAACGAAGCACTGGCCCCGTGATGCCAAGTGTCGTTGCTCCAGCTAAATCAAGATAGCCAATCCCCTGTGTTCGTTTTAACCAGATTGAGTTTCCGACAAGTAGGTTCGTATTGTCCTTAAAGTTTTTACGCATTAGTGCTACAGCATCACGAATCTTAGGAATTGCCCCTTCCGGAAGGTCTTGTTGAACCCCGCCTGGGCGGACATAGGCCATATTCATGCGTAAACCGGAGATCATTTCAAAGATATCAAGAACTATTTCACGTTCGCGGAAAGCAAAAAACATTGGTGTTATTGCGCCGAGCTCGAGAGCGCCTGTACCAAGTGCGACCATGTGTGAGGAGATACGGTTGAGCTCCATCATCATCACACGAATAACACTGGCGCGCTCTGGAACATCATTTGTAATACCAAGAAGTTTTTCAATCGCTAAGCAATAAGCGGTCTCATTAAAGATTGGTCCTAAATAATCCATACGTGTGACGAAAGTTGTTCCTTGAGTCCAGCTTCGGTATTCCATGTTTTTTTCAATACCAGTGTGTAAATATCCGATGCCGCATCGCACTTCAGTAACGGTTTCGCCTTCAAGCTCAAGGATTAAACGCAGAACTCCGTGAGTAGATGGGTGTTGTGGTCCCATATTTACGACGACGCGTTCTTCTTTGGTCGAACCAATCTCTTGAACGAGTGAATCCCAATCTCCACCAGTTACTGAAAAGACGGTTCCTTCGGTAGTTTCACGTGAGGGCGCGTATGGATCAAATGTTGTCACTTGTAGCTCCTACGTTCACTTGGTGGCGGAGTTGTTGCGCCTTTGTATTCAACGGCAATTCCACCCAATGCATAATCTTTGCGTTGAGGATGACCCTGCCAATCATCTGGCATCAAAATTCGAGTAAGTCCAGGGTGCCCGTCAAAGATGATTCCAAACATGTCAAAGGTTTCACGCTCGTGCCAATTGTTACCAGCCCACACTTCAACAAGTGATGGAATGTGCGCATCAGCCTCTGAAACCGAAACTTCGAGACGTACGCGACGATTGTTTGTCATGGATAGAAGTGGATAGACCGCTACTAATTCGCGGCCAGCGTTGTTTGGATAATGAATACCAGAAACACCCATACACATTTCAAATTTCAATGTATCGCGTAAAACCATGG
>CAFBRV010000018.1_pt1 | contig 12739 bp, 11 predicted proteins | sample 7270191 | NCBI WGS metagenome assembly CAFBRV01 (sample SAMEA6814197, study PRJEB35770) | uncultured Actinomycetes bacterium | biome: Freshwater; feature: Freshwater reservoir; material: water | place: Czech Republic | collected 2016-11-09 | depth 30m m
TATGTCCACCCTGATAATGCAGGGCGTGGATTAGGAAAGATTTTGCTAAGGCATGCACTCGCTTCTCTTCGCGAAATCGGCTTTGAAGAAATCACACTCTGGGTCTTCAAGAACAATGTCCCGACTCGAAATCTGTACAGTTCATTAGGATTTCAAGAGACCGGGCAGGAGCGCATCGATGAACGCTGGAAGAATCCAGAGATCGAAATGCTTGCCCCATCTAAATTATTCTGACTCGAAACGGTTTTACTGGATTGACCGCCGGCACGTGAAAACCATTCACTCCAGGTGTTAGAGAGCCCAAAATCCGTTCACCGCGTGCACCAGTACAACTAGGTACCTGTCCAGCGTGGCCATGCATTGAGAGATACCCAATGAGTGCAAAAGTTACGCCCTCTTTAGCTCTTGGATCTATACCTAATGCAGCCATTGTAAGGACTTCGCAGCTCGTTAATCGCGCACTCAATCTAGCCATTAATACTGGGTTGGCCGATCCTCCGCCCGCAACATAGAGCTTAGCCAACTTAAACTTTTCAACTTCCCTAGCAACGGTTTCAACTGTTAGTTCAAGAAGAGTTGCCATGAGATTTGGAAGGCTCCATGTATCTACGGCGCCGGCGGACTCAATAATGTACGGAAGATGGAAGAGCTCTTTGCCCGTTGATTTTGGTGCAGCTAGTTCGTAGTAAGGCTCAGAAAGAAATTTTCCGAGTAATTCCTGGTCTACAGTCCCGCTAGCAGCAACAGCTCCACCATCATCAAATGATTTTGTACCTTTTGAAAATGCAAAAATTGCTGCATCCATTAATCCATTTGCAGGACCAATGTCATAAGCGATAGATGTTAAGCCTTTACCTGCTACGGTGATATTAGAAATTCCACCTAAATTAAGTGCGCCTTCAGGTTGCTCGCTGGCATTAAATAACAAATGGTCGAGAGTACTTACTAATGGGGCTCCGTGTCCTCCTGCTGCAACATCTTTAGATCGAATATTCGAAAGAACGGAAACGCCCGTCTCTTCTGCTATCCAGCTTGGTTCACCCAATTGCAAGGTGCCTTTAGCTTTGTGTTCAGCATCAATCCAGTGAAAGAGTGTTTGGCCATGCGAAACAATGAGATCTGGTTGGAAATCAAAGCGCTTAATAGTCTTTTGAACGGCCCGTGAAAACTCTTGCGCAATTCGTGTATCTAAAATACAGACACGTTCCATCGTTATCTCGCGCGGAGGCATTGAATCTGCAATCAAATCATGCAACTCGCTGGTGTATTCAACGCTTTCGAAACCAACCTGTTTGATTTCAATCGTGTCCCCCACCTGCTCGAACTCACAACAAGCGATATCCATACCGTCATACGAAGTACCTGAAATCATTCCGATTATCTTCATGCCTTGGCCTCCATACATGCCACTTGATGGTTCGGGGTAATTTCAATCAGCGTCTGAGGGGTCAAAGTACATGCCGACGTGGCCTTCACGCACCTTAAGTGGAAAGCGCAACCTGTGGGCAAATTGACGGGATCAGGTACTTCGCCTTGTAAAGTCTTTGCTAGCGATTCGGGGTTGCCAATAACAGTATGGTCAGGCATCGCACGAATGAGTGCTTGTGTATATGGATGCTTAGGATCATTAATTACCTGCTCCCAGTTTCCAAACTCTACAATTTTTCCTAAATACATTACAGCAACAAAATCACTGATGTAGCGAATCATCGCAAGATCATGGCTAATAAAGATGTAGGTAAGACCTAGCTTTTCTCGCAGATCTATAAGTAAATTCATGACTTCGGCACGCACTGATACATCCAAGGCAGATACCGGCTCATCAAGTACTAAAAGATTAGGTTCAGCGGCTAATGCGCGAGCGATGCTGACTCGCTGCCTCTGTCCACCTGAAAGTTGATGTGGATATCGATTTTTTAGGTCATCTGCTAAGCCAACTAGGGCAAGAAGTTCGGATACCCGTGAATCAATCCGTTGTTTTTCAACTAACTTGTGAACGGAGATAATTTCACTGATTGCATCGCCAATTCTCTGGCGTGGATTTAGAGATGAGTAAGGATCTTGAAAAACCAGTTGAACTACCGACTTCTTTGTAGAAAAACTACCTTTGTTAACATTATGAATTGGTGATCCATTCCATGTAATGCTGCCACCGTTAGGAGCCTCAAGCCCAGTAACAAGTCGTGCCAATGTTGATTTCCCACATCCACTTTCACCAACAATTCCAAGTGTCTTGCCAGCGGGAAGGGTTATATCCACGCCATTGAGTGCATGAATCACAGTCTGTGTCGACACAATTTTGTAGAGCTTCTCAACGCTCTGTATTTCAAGGCTCATTATTTACTCCCTAACGGGAAGAAGCAGGCTACGGTGCTGTCGTCCTCTATCACCGAGACCGGAATTTCATTGTGGCAACGGCTCTGTGCACGCGAACAACGGGCGGCAAATCCACAGGAATTGCCCACCAACCAAGGCTTTTCAGGAACCCCTGAAATCGAAGTTAACCGCTCTCTATTGGTACCAGTAGATGTTGGAAGAGATGAGAGAAGTCCCGCTGTATATGGATGCTTCGGCCTTCTGAAAATCTCTTCGACCGTACCTGATTCAACAATGCGTCCTGCATACATAACATTGAGTCGGTTCACAAGATTTGCAACGACTCCTAAATCATGTGTTATCCAAAGCATCGACATATCTCGCTTCTTTCGTGCATCTGAAACAAGTGCCAAGATTTGTTGCTGAATTGTGACATCGAGGGCCGTTGTTGGCTCGTCAGCGATTAGAAGTTTTGGTGAGAGCAGTAGTGCCATCGCAATCATTATGCGCTGGCGCATGCCTCCTGAAAACTCGTGCGCGTAACTCTCCATTGCGCGGTTAACATCTGGAATTCCTACTTCAGATAGTAGCGCTCGAACACGTTCATCTGATTGCGCATTTATTCCATCATGAGATGCGATTACTTCAAGTAACTGCTTACCTAACTTCATGACCGGATTTAATGCGGTCATTGGATCCTGATAAATCATTGCGATCTCATTGCCGCGAATCTGTCGTAACTCTTCGGATTTGAGAGTCAAAAGGTTTTTGCCATTAAAAAGAATTTCACCACTTGCGACACCAACACCTCTCGGCAATAATCCGAGAATAGATAGGGCAGTGAGCGTCTTGCCTGAGCCACTTTCGCCAACAACTCCAACGGCCTCTCCTGGATTAATATCAAAAGAGACGTTATTAACTAATGTGCGCGGATCTTGAACAGTTGAGATTCCAAGATTAGTGACCGATAGCAAAGGCTGTTGGGTCATGAGCTTCTCCTAGCAGGATCCAAGGCATCACGAAGACCATCTCCAACTAAGTTCAAACCAACAACGACAATGGTGATGAAGAGTGAAGGGAAAACCAAGGTCCACCATGCAAAGGCAGCTAAGGGTTGAGCTTCAGAAACCATCAAACCAAGTGATGGTGTTGGAGGTTGGGTGCCTAAACCTAGGAAACTAAGGCCCGATTCGGTCAAAATCGCCCATGAAAGTGAGAGCGCGACCTGAACAACTATTGGCGCAAAGACGTTAGGAAAGATGTGTTTTCTTAAGATTCGAAACGATGAGAAGCCAAGGACTCTAGAAATCTTTATGTAGTCCATCTCTTTAACAGTCAGCACTGGTCCACGAGCAACTCGAATAAAAATCGGGGTATACACAACTCCGATTGCAAGAGCCGTGTCATACCAATCATTTCCGAGGCTTGCAACGATAGCTAATGCGAGCAAAATTGCAGGGAAGGCAAAAAAGACATCACTTACTCGAGTAACAAGTTGATCAAACCATTTGCCTACATATCCAGCGAGAATGCCAAACGAAACGCCTAAAGTTGCGGCAAGAGACACGGCTGTGATGGAAACAGTGAGAGATCTGCGCATACCTTCAAGCGTGCGCGAAAAGACGTCTCTACCAAATTCATCAGTTCCGAACCAGTATTGGCTCGATGGACCTTGCAAGATATTTTCGATGTGTTGTTCTACGGGATCATATGGCGTGAAACCAAATATCGAACAAATTGCAACGACAATCATGAGTAGGACAAGAACGGCACCGACGACACCACTTGTGCTTTGCAAGTAGTAATGAAGTGCGCCCTTTGCTTTTTCCTCTTTATTTCTCATTTTACTATCCGAGGATCGATTTTGCGATAAATGATATCGGTTGCCACATTGATCAAAACAAACATGATGGCAAATATCATGATGCTGCTTTGCACAGTTGCATATTCACGTTTCATAATTGCATCTAGTATCTGTCGACCCATCCCAGGGAGCGCAAAGATTTTTTCTACGATCACCGCACCACCCAATAGATAACCAAATTGAATTCCTGTCATTGTGACAATTGGAATCAGTGAGTTACGCAAAACATGGCGGAATTGAACTTTATTGTTTGGAACGCCCTTGCCATGCGCCGTGCGCACAAAGTCCTTATCAACGGTTTCAAGTAGGGCCGAACGCGTTGTGCGCATTACTGGAGCTGCTACAGCGATGCCCAGCACTAGACCAGGAAACATCATCTGCTGGAAGTTCATCCAGGGGTTCTCCCACGGCGTCATGTACTCATAGCCGTTGGGAAAGTAATGAAACTTGTTAGCCATAATTGTTACTATGGCAGTGCTTAAAACAAAGCCTGGAATTGCTAAGGCTAGTAATCCGAATAGTTGGCCGGCGAAATCTCTTGTACTGCCAGGCTTCTTTGCGCTAAACATTCCAATTGCAATTCCGAGAATTACTCCTAATACAGTTCCAATTATCGCTAGTTCAATAGTTACTGGTAATGAAGACTTGGTGAGCGTGGCCACTGAAACGCCTGTTGAATAGGCAAAACCAAACTTGCCCGAGAGAAAACTCTGCATCCATGAGATGTACTGCATGAAAAGTGATTTATCGATGCCATAGTAAACACGGAGCTCGGCAATCTGTTGGGGAGTTAACGCTCCAGTTTCAATTCCAAAGGCGCCAGTTATTGAGTCGCCGGGAATAACACGAAGAACTAGAAATACAAATACCGAAATTCCAAAAAGGGTAGTCAGGACGCTCAGAGTGCGTGAGACTCCTGGAAACTTCATCACTTTTCTAATGTTCATCCCTAACGACCTCCCTTCCTTATAACGACAAACTTTTAAATTCCAAGAAAAGGGCGGTGCGCGAAATTAGATTCCACGCACCGCCTACTTTTATTTACTTGAGGTCAACCTTGCGGAGTTCAATCAATGAACCTGTTGCAAGAGGAATGAATCCCGTTACATTCTTAGCAGCTACGCGATACTCATATGGAGAGAACAACCAAATCCATACAGCGTTATCTTCTAGCTCCTTTGAAATTGCTGTGTAAGCAGCCTTGCGATCAGTGACTCGACCTGAGGCCTTACCCTTTGTGAAGTTCGCATCCAAAGTTGCAGATGAATAACCAGCGACCTTATTGAGGTTACCGGTCGATGTGAAGTAGCGGGTGTACATAGTGTCTGGATCGATTCGTCCACCATTATTTGCTACAGATGAACCGAAGTCACCAGCTAACCAACGTGAAACGAAAGTTGAATCATCAACGGCGTCGATTTCTAGTGTGATTCCAGCTTTAGCTAACTGAGACTTAAGACTCTGTGCAGTGCCTGAAGCTGTAGCGAACTGAGTTGGAGCAACCATTGTCTTAATTGTTAATCCATTTGGATAACCTGCATCAGTCAAATACTGCTTGGCCTTTGCTAAATCAACTGATGGACATGGACGAGCCTTTGGATCTGATGCATACGCTGGACTAGTTATTGGTCCAATTACTGCGCCTTCTCCAGATGAGGCAGTCTTTACAACTTCAGCACGACTTACTGCGCATTGGATTGCAAGGCGAACTCCGAGCTTGTCGAATGGAGCGACCTTTGCATTGAGCTGAAGTGCAACATATGCCAAACCTGGTGTCTTGTAGACCTTTAGATTTGAGCCTGCCTGCTTTGCAACAAGTGGGCTAGTGATAACAGAGAACTGAATTGTTCCTGCATTAAGGGCTGAGAGAATTGATGCCTCTGTAGGGATGACACGGAATGTCACTGTGTCTAGCTTTGGCTTTCCACCCCAATATGTTGCATTAGATACAAGCTTGACGCTCTGACCTGGCTCCCATGAAACAAACTTAAAAGGGCCTGTTCCATTTACAGTCTTGCCAACATTTCCAGCTTTAATGTCATCACTTGAAAGCATCGCCATATTAACTCCATCTAGCGCAGCTAAAATCGCTACGTTAGGAATCGTTAGATCAAGAGTTACATCAAGTCCGTTAGCAGTAATGGTCTTAATTGTAAGAATGTTTGCACGTGCTGCGGCCTTCGTTGCAGGATCGAGAATTCGCTCAAGAGATGCTTTTACATCTGCGGCATCGAAAGATGATCCATCTTGGAACTTAACATTGGGGCGCAAGTGCAGGCGAAGTTGCGTGCCCTGTGCATTAAATGCCCAAGAGCGTGCAAGACCTGGACGGATTTGTAGTTTTGGGCCTACTTCGACAAGTGAGCCATAGACAATACCTAGGGCTCGAACTGTTGCAAAGCTTGTTGCGCCTTGTGGATCTAACTTATCGATATCAAGCGTTAAGCCGATATTTAAGTCTTTTGTAGCTGCTTGTGCTGGTCCTGCTGCAATGAGTGATCCAGAGATTATGGATACTGATGCAGCAATCGCCACCAATCCGCGGATGCGGCGTTGTGAGATTTTCACTTATTTCCTCCTCGTTTGCGGGTTGATGTTTGTGAGCGCATACCCTCGTCTACGCCTACTTTTGCTCCAGAGCGACTACCCACGGCCGTTCTAGATTCTTCAAGAGCCGACTTGGTGCCGCTCCAGTTTCTCTGTGCCAGTGCGACACAGAGACAATCAACCACCGTTAGTTGTGCAATACGGCTAGCCGTAGCACCAGAACGGAAGGTGGTTTCCCGTGCTGATGTGTGCAAAACGATATCTGCTAAAGCTGTAGCAGGACTTCGTAGTGCATTTGTTATTAAAATTATTATTACGCCTCGTGATTTAAAAGTTTGCATAACATCAACAACATCAACTGTAGTTCCACTGTGACTAATCGCTACAAGGCAGTCACCCGGCTTTAGAACTGAGATTGAAGTCAAAGCTACATGTGCATCTCTCCAAGAGGTTGTAGATTTTCCTTGCCTGTTAAGTTTAAGTTGTAAATCCATAGCGACATAACCACTTGAAGCCAAGCCAAATATTCCAATTGTTTGGGCGCTGTTCCATGCATCGACAGTTTTTCTGAAAGAGTCAACATCTAACCTCGCAGCGGTTGTTTGAATTGCGCGAGAATCGGCAAGAGCAATTTTTCTTATTACTTCTTCGATTGAATCTTCAAGCTCAATACCGCTATCAAGCTCAGAGATATTTTGAGTATCTAAACCGTTGCGACTTACTTCGCTAATCAGAGCCCTTCGAAACTCTGGGAACCCCTTATAACCAATTGCTTTACTGAAGCGAACAACTGATGCAACTGATGTTTTACTAAAGTCGGCCAGTTGCGAAATATTGAGAAGTGAGACACCGTGCGGATCTTGAAGTACACAATTTGCAATAGATGCCTCGCTGGCATGAAAAGATTTAAATGAGCTTTTGATTTCACCCAAGAGGTCGCTATAGGAAGTGTTGTTTGTGGGAGGGCTCTTTAGTGAAACTGCCACTGCCTCACCCCCTCATGAAAATAACCTTCAAGAAATGTTGCTATTGGTGAAAATTATCGCCGAAATCACGGCGCGTCAAGCCTATTTTGGTAACGAATCGCCGTTATCTAACGGTCAGTCAGCGCTTCGCGGATCCGATTTGATGATGCCTGTAAGCGCTCCCGCGCTATTTCAGGCTCAACATGCAGAAGCAACATGAGAATCGCCACCTTAACCTCGTGCCCGGAGGCCTTGAGTGCCTCACTCGCCTCTATTTTTGTCGAACCGGTAGCGGTCTGGATTATACGAACAGCACGATCTGCAAGCTTTTCATTGCTGACTTGCAAGTCGACCATTAGGTTTCCAAAGGTCTTTCCTAAGCGCACCATTGATACGGTTGAGATCATATTGAGAACAAGTTTTTGCGCCGTTCCTGATTTAAGCCGAGTCGAGCCTGCAAGGAGCTCGGGACCAGAGTCGATATCCAGCGCGTGGTCACTGATCTTGCCAAGCTGTGAATTTGGATTAGAGGTTAATGCAATTGTTAGCGCACCAACACTGCGCGCATACTCAATTGCACCCATCACATATGGCGTTCGACCGCTTGCCGCAATTCCAACAACACTATCGAGTTGTCCAACATTTACGGACTTTAAATCCGCCACACCAAGCTCTGATCGATCCTCGGCGCCTTCAGCAGCATTCTTAATGGCGCTGTCACCGCCAGCAATCAACGCCAAAACTTGTTCTGAGCTTACGGAAAAAGTCGGTCCGCATTCAGCCGCATCTAACACACCTAACCGTCCGGATGTTCCCGCGCCAATATAAATAAGGCGGCCCCCTTGAAGCATTCGATCCACGATGCCATCAATGGCTTTTTCAATTTTAGGTAGAACTAAACTTATTGCTTTTGGAACTTCGGCATCGCTTTCATTCATTGCCGCCAACAACTCTGAAACTGTCATGACATCGAGCATGTGAAATTTAGAATCAACTTGCTCAGTTCTGAGTAAACCCAACTCTTGTTCGTTGTTAGCATTTGTCATAGTTTCCGAAGAATAGAGCAGATGTCCAAAACTATCTAGCAGCGGCACATTCCCCTACACTTATTAGGTGATTCGATATGCTCGTGTTGATGATTCTCCGCGAATTCTCGCCCTCATAAAAGATCTTGCAGAGTATGAAAAGGCACCTTTAGAAGCTAAGGCTACGCTCGAAGAGATCGAAGAATCACTCTTTTCACCTAACCCACATGCTTTTTGCCACGTTGTCGAAGTTAATGGGCTTGTTGTTGGAATCTCAATCTGGTTTCTAAATTACTCAACGTGGCTCGGTAAACCCGGTATCTACCTTGAAGATTTGTACATTGATCCCGCTTATCGCGGGAAAGGCTTTGGTTTAGCGCTTTTAAAAGAGCTCGCAAAGATATGCATTGAGCGTAATTACGAGCGTTTGCAGTGGTGGGTCCTGGATTGGAACCAGCCCGCGATTGAGTTTTACAAATCTCTTGGAGCTGTGCCCATGGATGAGTGGACCGTCTTTCGCGTTAGTGGCGATGCCCTTGAGAAATTAGCCGCTAACTCTTAACCACTGGGTCGGGGCTTCTCTTTAAAAAACTGAGAACAATTAAAGCCAAACCAAGAAACAGTTCGGCTAAGCCAGTGGTCATGAGCGGTGAAATAAGCGCGTGAGCCGCAATAGGAATTGCCTCGCGAGCTAAGGCTTCAGTGACTGAGTCCGCCTGGCTCTTTATTGTCACTGTTGCCACACTATTTATGATTACAAGAAATACTCCAACGCTCACCACAATAATTCCGGGCACCCGAAACGCTGAACGAAAGGAATGCGCAAAGAGCAGATAGAGGAAGAGACTGACCAATGAGAGGTTGAGAAGTAACCAAAACCCAAGCGTGAAATAGGACTTAATCTGTGCGACGTCTGGTCCTGTAGTTCGAGGTTTTAATTTAATCGGTTTTATTTTATTGAGCTCTTTGCTCAGTTTGGAAAATTGTGGATCAACTGATTCAAATATGGGCAAGGCCAATTGAAGAATAGGTTTCACATCAATACTCTGTCGTTCCTTCGCGCCATTTATGTAATAGTTGTAAGCAATATCGGAGATCGACTCAATCTCCTTTTTGAAGTCCGAGTTACTCAAAATTACTGTCACCGCAGCCGAGATCTGTGGAGCTTTTTCAATTAGGAGTTTGCGCTCATCTCCTTTTGCCGTTTCGAGTGTTTTGGAAACGAAGTAATCGCCTGCACCTTCTTTGAAGGAGGTGCTTGAAAGCAAACCATCGATCACCTTGTTAACCGGGTTTCCAACTCCAATAGAAAGATAGGCGCTTCCTACAATCGAGAGCAAAGTAAAAAAGATTGTGAAGAAGATTGCAGATGGAATTGCTCCGCCACGTTTAGCCTTCAGAAGGAGGCTCATGCCAAATCCCTTCCATTTCTGTTGGGAAGCGATGAATGTACTCTTTGCTCCCCCACATTATTGGAGAAATTAAGCTGTCGGAGCCTCTTCGGTTAAATCTCCAGGAGTGTCGGGAGTTTCAACTTTTGGAGCACCTTTGAAAGTAAAGACCGCTTCGGCGCCTTCGCCCTCAACATCTACCACAATTATCTCGCCGGCTTTGAGCTCGCCGAACAAGATGCGTTCTGAGAGTGCATCTTCGATCTCCCGTTGAATCGTACGTCGCAGCGGACGTGCACCAAGTAGTGGGTCATAACCACGTAGGGCAAGTAAATCCTTTGCCGCTGGAGTTAATTCGATTCCCATATCCTTTGCCTGCAAACGATCATCAAGATTTTTGATCATGAGATCAACGATCTGAACAATCTGCTCTTTGGTCAACTGGTGGAAGACGATGACATCATCGATGCGGTTGAGGAATTCAGGGCGGAAATGAGTTTTAAGTTCGTCATTTACTTTGCCCTTCATGCGCTCGTAATTTGTCTGCTCGTCATCGCTGTTAGCAAAACCAAGACCGAGGCTCTTTGAAATATCCCGAGTACCAAGGTTGGTTGTCATGATGATGACGGTGTTCTTAAAGTCAACGGTACGTCCCTGTGAATCTGTAAGGCGTCCATCTTCTAGAACTTGAAGGAGTGAGTTAAAGATATCTGGGTGTGCCTTTTCGATCTCATCGAAGAGAACAACTGAGAATGGACGACGGCGAACTTTTTCAGTGAGCTGTCCGCCTTCGTCATACCCAACATATCCTGGAGGTGCACCAAATAAACGAGATGCGGTATGGCGCTCTGAGTATTCAGACATATCTAGTTGAATCAGCGCATCTTGATCGCCGAATAGGAATGCTGCCAATGTACGTGAAAGTTCGGTCTTACCAACACCCGAAGGACCGGCGAAGATAAATGAGCCACCAGGGCGGCGTGGATCTTTAAGACCTGCGCGAGTACGGCGAATCGCTTGCGAGAGTGCCTTGATTGCTTGGTCTTGACCGATAACACGGTTGTGAAGTTCATCTTCCATGCGAAGAAGACGCGCAGTCTCTTCTTCAGTTAACTTAAAGACTGGGATTCCAGTTGAGATAGAGAGAACCTGTGCGATAAGTTCTTCATCGACTTCAGTGACTTTATCTAAATCTGTTGCCTTCCAATTCTTTTCAGCCTCATGCTTTTCAACAATGAGCGCCTTCTCTTTGTCGCGAAGCGCTGCGGCCTTTTCAAAGTCTTGGCCGTCGATTGCCGACTCTTTTTCTTTGCGAGCATCGGCGATCTTGTCATCGAATGCACGGAGTTCGGCAGGTGCGGTCATGCGCTTAATACGAAGACGTGAGCCCGCTTCATCGATCAAATCAATCGCCTTATCTGGCAAGAATCGATCAGATACATAGCGATCTGCAAGGTTTGCAGCTGCTGCCAACGCGCCATCGGTAATAGAAACGCGGTGATGTGTTTCGTAACGATCGCGAAGACCCTTCAAAATTTCAATGGTGTGAGCCACGGATGGCTCTTTAACTTGAATTGGTTGGAAGCGGCGCTCAAGGGCCGCATCCTTTTCAACGTGCTTGCGATACTCATCAAGAGTTGTTGCACCGATTGTCTGTAACTCACCTCGTGCAAGCATTGGCTTCAAGATGCTCGCAGCATCGATTGCGCCTTCAGCAGCGCCTGCACCGACAAGAGTATGAATCTCATCTATGAAGAGAATGATGTCGCCACGAGTTTTAATCTCTTTGAGAACTTTCTTTAGACGCTCTTCGAAATCTCCACGGTAGCGGCTACCGGCAACGAGTGCACCTAAATCAAGAGAGTACAACTGCTTATCTTTCAAAGTCTCTGGAACATCGTTCTTGTAAATAGCTTGGGCCAAACCTTCAACTACGGCAGTCTTACCAACACCTGGTTCGCCGATTAATACTGGGTTATTTTTAGTTCGTCGTGATAAAACCTGCATCACACGTTCAATTTCGTTTTCGCGACCGATTACTGGATCAAGCTTTCCTTCACGGGCAGCTTGTGTGAGATTTCTTCCGAATTGATCGAGAACCAATGATGTCGATGGTGTGCCTTCGGCAGGTCCGCCTTGTGTAACGGCCTCTTTACCTTGGTAACCTGAAAGTAATTGAATAACCTGCTGACGTACGCGATTTAAATCTGCGCCAAGTTTTACAAGTACTTGTGCAGCGACGCCTTCGCCTTCACGGATGAGTCCAAGCAAAATATGTTCTGTACCAATGTAGTTGTGACCAAGCTGTAAGGCCTCGCGCAATGAAAGCTCAAGAACTTTCTTGGCTCGTGGAGTAAATGGAATGTGACCACTTGGTGCCTGCTGGCCCTGTCCGATGATCTCTTCAACTTGTGCGCGAACGCCTTCAAGAGAGATACCCAGAGATTCAAGTGCCTTAGCGGCAACGCCTTCGCCTTCATGAATGAGGCCAAGCAGAATGTGCTCGGTACCGATGTAGTTGTGGTTGAGCATGCGGGCCTCTTCTTGGGCCAGCACAACGACTCGGCGAGCTCGATCTGTAAAGCGCTCAAACATTGGCGTACTCCTTCTTATTCGATTCATTAAGCCTAA
>CAFBRV010000019.1_pt1 | contig 12583 bp, 12 predicted proteins | sample 7270191 | NCBI WGS metagenome assembly CAFBRV01 (sample SAMEA6814197, study PRJEB35770) | uncultured Actinomycetes bacterium | biome: Freshwater; feature: Freshwater reservoir; material: water | place: Czech Republic | collected 2016-11-09 | depth 30m m
CACGTCCAGTTTCGCGCTCGCCGCAAACTACGTTAAAGACTCCCGCTGGCAAAAACTCTGACATCACTTGTGCCATCCACACCGTTGATGCAGGTGTTGTATCACTTGGCTTGAGGACAACGGTGTTTCCTGCAGCGATCGCTGGTGCCCATTTCCATACCGCCATCATCATTGGATAGTTCCATGGAGTTACTTGGCCGATAACACCAATTGGTTCGCGACGAATCATCGATGTCATGCCTGGCATATATTCACCGGCAGATTTTCCTTCGAGGTTTCGTGCAGCTCCTGCAAAGAAGCGAATCTGATCGACCATCGGCGGAACTTCTTCCGAGGTGGTCAATGAAATCGGTTTACCAGTATTTCGACATTCAATGGCAATTATTTCAGATTGACGATCTTCAATCGCATCTGCAATTTTTAATAGTGCTCGTTGACGTTGCGACGGTGTTGAATCGCGCCACCCAGGAAATGCGTTACTGGCTGCACTAAAGGCGGCATCGACATCGGCGGCATTAGATTTTGGCGAAGTTGCATATGCCTGACCCGTGGAGGGATTAATAAGTGAGCTTGTTTCGCCGGATGTGCTATCTACGGCGCTGCCATTAATGAAGTTCGTTAACTTTTCCATGGGATTGAGCCTACCAACTGCGCTAAAAGGTAACTAGTCGCTTTTGGATTTTTCAGCGGCGGCTAATTGCCCGCATGCTCCGTCGATTTCGCGGCCTCGCGTATCCCGAACCGTCACTGGTACCCCATAGCTCTCCAAGATGCGAACAAACTCGGCCTCATCCTCACGGCGAGACGCCGTCCACTTCGACCCTGGGGTGGGATTTAGGGGAATCAAATTCACATGGGCGTTACGATTTTTAAGAAGCCGGCCTAATAAATCCGAGCGCCACGACTGATCATTGATGTCACGGATGAGGGCATATTCAATGGAATATCTGCGCCCAGTGCGCTTTTCATACTTATCGGCGGCAGCTAAAACCTCTTTAATATTCCAACGCGAATTAATCGGCACTAACGTATCTCGAAGCTCGTCATCGGGAGTGTGCAAAGAGACGGCCAAAGTCAGCGCTAAACCCTCTTCCGTGAGTTTTTCGATTCCATTGACTAGCCCCACCGTTGAAACCGTAACTGAGCGCGCACTAATTCCCAGTCCATCTGGATTTGGATCTGTGATGTTTCGCACCGAACGCATCACTGCGTTGTAGTTAGCAAGCGGTTCGCCCATTCCCATAAAAACTATATTTGAAAGCCGGGTCGGTCCACCCGGTAGCTCACCATTGATACACGCTCGGGCCGCGGCAACAATCTGCTCGGTGATTTCACCTGCGCTTAAATTACGAGTTAAGCCTGCTTGACCTGTTGCACAAAAGGGGCAGTTCATTCCACACCCTGCTTGGGATGATATGCAAACGGTCACGCGATCGGTGTAACGCATCAAAACACTCTCAACTAATACTCCGTCATGTAACTTCCACAAATCTTTTCTTGTCATGCCCTCATCGCATGTTACTGATCGAACTAACTCAATAAGTTTTGGGGTAAGTTGATCGGCGATATTTTGGCGCATATCGGCTGGTATATCGCTCCACGTTTGCGGATCATCTGACAGATGAGAAAAATAGTGCGTTGCAACTTGCGTGGCACGAAAAGCTGGAAGACCCAGTGATTTTGCTACTTCGCGACGCTCTTCAGGGCTGTAATCAGCTAAATGTTTCGGTACTTTTTTCCGTTGGACCGGTTCATCGAAAACTAAATTGATCTCTGGGACGCTCATTACCAACTCTTTACTAACTCGAGTGCTAACCACAACGCTGGAGCAGAAATCAAAACTGAATCTAAGCGATCAAGCATTCCACCATGACCGGGCAGAAGCGTGCCCATATCTTTAAGCTCTAAGTCGCGCTTCATCGCACTTTCAATGAGATCTCCGCACGTTGCGGTAAAGACAATCATTAATCCGACTACTGCGCCTATCCACCACTTCATATCCATGATGTAGTAAAAAGCCAGCGTTCCGCCGAGCACCGTAAAGATGAGAGAGCCGGCCAATCCTTCCCAACTCTTTTTTGGTGAGATTTTAGGTGCCATGGGATGCCTACCGAAAAGAACTCCGACGATGTAGCCAAAAGTGTCGTTACAGGAAACTAAAATTACAAAAGTCATCACACGCTCAAAGCCATTACTGGTTCGTGCAAGCAAGATTAAAAAGCCGCCTAAAAATGGCAGATATAGCAGAGAAAACGTTGTGGCTGTTGCGCTTGCGACAAAGCCCTCTGGGCCTCTTGTTAAAAGTTGTATGAGTAAAACTGGAATAGCAATCGCCGTTGCCACGGCAAGTCCTGCAACTCCCCCATTCCAGGTTGCATATGCAAGTGCAATAGAGGCCACTATTAATGCATTAATTGAGAGATAGATGCCACGAGCGCTAAAAGCACGAACGATTTCGCGAATACCAAGGAGAACCGCCACGGCTACAACAACTGCAAAAATTCCACGTTGATAAGCCAGAGCAAACCAGATGAGCGCAATCAAAGATAGCGAGACGGCAATTGATGGCAGAAGCTTTCGCCCCGCGCGCTTATTGATCGCCTCGTTTATCGAATGAATGTCAGACATCTAAATACCGACCCCCTAGATTTCTAGGAGTTCCGCCTCCTTGTGCTTAAAAAGCTCATCGACTTTGGCAACGTGATCTGATGTAATTTTTTCCAACTCTTTTTCTCCGCGTGCAACATCATCTTTTCCAACATCGCCATCTTTTTCCATTTTTTCAATCGCCTCTTTTGCGGCGCGGCGGATGTTGCGCATTGAAATCTTAGAATCCTCAGCCTTGCTCTTTACAACTTTGATGTACTCCTTGCGACGCTCTTCAGTGAGTTGTGGAAAATTGATTCGAATGAGCGCACCATCACTTGAAGGATTGACTCCTAAGTCTGAGTCGCGAATCGCTTTTTCAATATTCATCATGGCGCTCTTATCAAATGGAGCAATCGTTGCCATTCGCGCCTCAGGTACCTGAATCGATGCCAACTGTGAAAGTGCAGTGTACGTACCGTAGTAATCGACCATAATTTTATTAAAAAGTGATGGATGTGCGCGACCAGTGCGGATAGATGCGAAATCATCCTTGGCAACTTCTACCGCTTTGCTCATCTTGGTTTCGGCATCCTTCAGGACGCTTGCTACATCTGACATCTTTGCTCCTTCTTAAGGTGATTCCAAAAATCTGGTGGCCGCCGTAAAACCGTTGGTGGCGATTGTATATTACGAAAAGTGATTTAAATTACGTGCTCAAAACTAAGCGTAAATCAAGGGTTTTTACTCAAATTGGCGCTGGCACTCACGACATGTATTCAATCGGTCAAAGTTGAGGAGTAGTTTTTGCGTTGTAACTGCGACGGAGAGGTCCACATGTTTCAAGTACGTATTCATGGCCGTGGTGGCCAAGGAGTGGTGACTGCAGCCGAACTCTTGGCACAATCTGCCTTTGATGAAAAACGTTTCGCACAAGCATTTCCAAGTTTTGGATCAGAGCGCACGGGCGCACCTGTAGTTGCTTTTTGTCGAATAGCAGATAGCGAAATACGTGTTCGCGAACCCATCATGTTTCCAGATGCGATTATCATTCAAGATTCAACGCTTTTAAAACAAATTGATGTCTTTGCTGGTTTGAAGGGCGATGGCTACGCTCTTATTAATTCGACCCGCACTTTTGATCAGTTAGGGCTCGCACAGATTGCAGGTAACCCACGTTTTATCACCGTCCCTGCTACTGCGATGGCGATGGAGCATTTAGGTCGACCAGTTCCAAATGCTGTGTTGCTTGGCGCCTTTGCCGCATTAACTAAAGTAATTTCATTGCATTCAGTAACCGATGCGATTAGCGAAAAATTTAAGCCGAAAATCGCGGCCTCCAATTGCGCCGCTGCCACGGCTGCATATGAGTATGTCTTAGCGATGGTGCCTACTCATGCTTAGACAAGTAGAGGGCTCTAAGGCCGTTGCCGATACCGTTGCGGCTTGTCGTCCGCAAGTGATTTGCGCTTATCCCATCTCCCCCCAAACCCACATTGTCGAGGGTCTAAGCCAGCTCGTTAAAAATGGCACGCTAGAAGGCTGCGAGTTCATAAACGTTGAATCAGAGTTTGCCGCGATGTCGGTGGCAATTGGTGCCAGTGCGACCGGTGCACGCACATATACGGCGACGGCTAGTCAAGGACTTCTCTACATGGTTGAGGCCGTCTACAACGCCTCCGGGTTAGGGCTTCCAATAGTGATGACCGTTGCGAACCGGGCCATCGGTGCTCCAATAAATATTTGGAATGATCACAGTGATTCAATGTCTCAGCGCGATAGTGGCTGGATACAGATTTATGCCGAAACAAATCAGGAGGCGGCGGATTTGCATGTTCAAGCCTTCAAAATCGCTGAGGATCTCTCGCTTCCAGTTATGGTCTGCATGGATGGATTTATTCTGACGCATGCATATGAGCGTGTAGATGTTCCAGAACAGGATCAAGTTGATAAGTTCTTGCCACCATTTGTACCACGCCAAGTTTTAGATCCATTTAACCCTGTATCAATCGGTGCCATGGTTGGCCCAGAGGCATTCACAGAAGTTAAATATATGGCGCATATGAAAAACCAACTTGCTTTAGAAGTAATTCCTAAAGTTGCAAAGGATTTCCAAGAAATATTTGGTCGCAGCTCTGGTGGTTTAGTTCGTGGCTACAAACTCGATGGCGCCGACACAGTCGTCATCGCTCTCGGCTCAATCCTCGGAACAATAAAAGATGTCGTCGATGAGATGGTTGCCGCCGATATCGCCATTGGAGTTCTTGGAATTATCGCATTCAGACCGTTTCCAACCGAGGCTGTACGCGAAGCACTATTAAAGGCAAAACGCGTCATTGTTCTAGAAAAAGCCTTTCAAGTTGGAATCGGCGGAATCGTGATAGAAAATGTTCGCACAAGCTTGCGAGGAAGTTCGATTAAAGATTACACAGTTATCGCTGGCCTCGGAGGCCGTCCCATCACTAAAGATTCACTGCGAAAGTATTTAGACGATGCATGCGTTGATAGAGTCGAAGAGTTAACTTTTCTAGATCTAGATCAAGAGCTTGCCGATAGCGAAATTCTGCGAGAGGTGTGGTGAGAAGATGTCGACAACACCAATAAAGTTTTATCAAGTAGGCAGTTTTGCAATCGGTAACCGCTTGTTAACTGCTGAAGATCGCTCGATTCAATCTGATCCAGAGCGTACAAATGCGCTCACATCAGGCCATCGTGCATGCCAAGGCTGCGGTGAAGCACTAGGCGCACGTTATGCACTAGATGCAGCGATGCGTGCAACCGATGACAAGATAATTGCAGTGAATGCAACGGGCTGCTTAGAGGTTTTTTCTACCCCCTACCCTGAATCATCGTGGAGAATCGCTTGGGTGCACTCACTATTTGGTAACGCCCCAGCAGTTGCAACAGGTGTTGCCGCCGCCCTGAAGGCGCAAGGCAAGAGCGATATTCGCGTTATTGGCCAGGGTGGAGATGGCGCGACTGTAGATATCGGTTTCGGCGCACTATCTGGAATGTTTGAGCGAAATGACGATGTCTTGTACATCTGTTATGACAATGAGGCGTACATGAATACGGGCGTGCAGCGATCCGGTGCGACTCCCCCAGCAGCGCGCACCGCGACAACACAAGCAGTCGGCGAAAATCCTGGAAATGTTTTTGGTCAAGGTAAAAATCTTCCGCGCATCGCAATGGCCCATGAAATTCCATATGTTGCAACTGCAACCGTTGCAGATTTACGCGATCTAGAAGCCAAAGTAATTAAGGCAATGTCCTTTCGTGGAGCGCGCTACATACACGTACTCGTTCCTTGTCCGCTGGGTTGGGGCTCCGAATCCTGTGACACGATTAAAATCGCGCGCCTTGCGACTCAATCAGGTCTTTTCCCTGTCTTTGAGGCTGAATCTGGCGAAGTCACATCATCGACACCGATTCGCCACCGTGTCAAAGTCGAAGAGTACTTAAAACTACAAGTTAGATATTCACATTTATTCTCACCTAATCGCCGCGACGATGTAATTAATTCACTGCAAGCCGCGGCCGAAAAGAATATTTCCCGCTATAACTTAATCCCTGATGAAAGTTCGAGTATCTAATGGAAAAACCATTTGCAATTACGCTTTCCGTTAACTCATCCCTTGCTAACCACACTGGATCATGGCGAGTAGAAAAGCCTGAGTATGTCCATCGCATGCCACCATGTAACAACGCATGCCCTGCAGGTGAGAATATTCAGAACTGGTTATATATCGCCGAAGACGGATCGTATGAAGCTGCTTGGCGTGCATTAATCCTTGAAAATCCATTTCCTGCAATCATGGGTCGCGTCTGCTATCACCCATGCCAGAGCGTTTGTAATCGCGCCGAACTGGATGAGGCCGTTGGAATTAACTCGGTCGAACGATTCTTAGGTGATCACGCTATTGAAAAGGGTTGGTCCATTCCAGCACCTGCCGTTGAAAGCGGCTTTAAAGTCCTCATTATTGGAGCTGGCCCAGCGGGATTGTCAGCGGCTTACCACTTACGAAGCATGGGTCACAGCGTCACAGTTCGCGATGCTACTCACGCCCCAGGCGGAATGATGCGCTACGGAATTCCTAAGTATCGCCTTCCCCGTGAAGTACTAGACGCCGAAATTAACCGCATTAAAGATATGGGCGTCGTCTTTGAAATGAATACCCGAGTCGATGATGTGCACGAAGCTCTCAATGAAGGCTTTAGCGCAGTGTTTTTAGCCATCGGTGCGCAGTTGAGCAAGCGTGCTTATATCCCAGCGAGTGAAGCGGCGAGAATTTTAGATGCCATCAAAGTTTTACATGACGTCGAAGATGGAAATCAACCGTTACTAGGTCGCAAAGTAGTTGTCTATGGTGGCGGCAACACGGCAATGGATGTCGCCCGTACCGCTAAACGTTTAGGCGCCGAAGAAGCGATTATCGTTTATCGCCGCACACGCGATAAGGCTCCGGCAAATGATGAAGAGATCACTGAAGCTATGGAAGAGGGAATTCTAGTTAAGTGGCTATCTACGGTTAAGCACGTTGACGAAAAAAGCATGCAGATTGAAAAAATGGCACTAGATGCCGATGGCTTTCCTCAACCAACTGGAGAGTTTGAAACCCTTGAAGCCGATTCTCTAATTTTAGCTTTAGGTCAAGAAGTTGATTTTTCTCTTCTGGGCAATAGCGCCGATTTAGATACTAAAGATGGTGTGATGCCCGTTGATGCAACAATGATGACAACCCATCCAGGCATTTTTGCTGGCGGAGACATGATTCCAGCTGAGCGCACAGTGACAACTGGCGTCGGGCACGGTAAAAAAGCTGCGCGAAATATCGATGCCTGGCTGCGGAAAACCGCATATGAGAAGATTGATAACAAGGATCTAGTTACATTCGAACAGTTAAACACCTGGTATTACACAGATGCCCCACACGTAGTACGCGAGCGTTTAGAGGCTACACGTCGGGCCAAGGATTTCTCTGAAGTTGTTAAGGGATTGGATGAGAGCAACGCTCTATATGAAGCACGTCGCTGCATGTCATGTGGCAACTGTTTTGAATGCGATAACTGCTTTGGCGTATGTCCTGATAACGCAATTATTAAATTAGGTCCAGGCAAGGGTTTTGAGATTAATTTGGATTACTGTAAAGGCTGCGGCATCTGTGTATCAGAGTGTCCATCGAGTTCGATCATGATGGTGCCGGACAAGTAACTATTAGTCGACTAAAGTTCCAATTAATTCGCCACGCACTGCACGTCCGATATTTCCATTCTGCATTAAATCAAAGACAACTATCGGAAGTTTATTTTCGCGACATAGGGCAAAGGCTGCGGCATCTGCCACAGCCAGTGATTTAGACAAAACCTCATCGTATGAAATGCTCTCGTACTTCACTGCATGAGGATCTTTCTTTGGGTCTGCGCTATAAACGCCATCAACTCCACTTTTAGCTAAGAGCAAAGCTTCAGCGCCAATTTCAAGTGCGCGCTGGGCCGAAACAGTGTCGGTTGTAAAATATGGCATACCTGCACCGGCGCCAAAAATAACTACGCGACCTTTTTCTAAGTGGCGAATCGCGCGCAGAGGAACATATGGTTCAGCAACTTGTCCCATTGTGATTGCAGTCTGTACACGAGTTTGAATCCCCTCTTTTTCAAGAAAATCTTGCAGCGCCAAACAGTTCATGACCGTTCCGAGCATTCCCATGTAGTCGGCGCGAGCGCGATCCATTCCGCGCTGCTGTAGTTCGGCGCCGCGGAAATAATTACCGCCTCCAACGACAATGGCTACCTGAACGCCTGTGCGGGCAACATCGGCAATCTGCTTTGCAATATCTTGAACAACATCGGGATCAACACCGATGCCTTTTGCCCCACCAAAAACTTCGCCAGAAAGTTTAAGGAGCACCCGCCGATACGTTCCTCGTGTACCGGGCATGGGTGCTCCTCTTAACTAGTAATTCGATGGCTAAATCTTAGGCGCTTTTTCCTAAAGCCTATTGACCCACGCGGAAGCGGTGAAATGCCTTAACGGCCGTTCCTGCCTCATCGAGAATCTGCTTAACGGTTTTCTTCGCATCCTTAGCAAATGACTGCTCAATAAGTGAGACTTCCTTAACAAAGCCAGTTACGCGACCTTCAACAATTTTCATGAGGGAGGCCTCAGGCTTACCCTCTTCAATTGCAGTTTCGTGTGCGATACGTCGCTCATTTTCAATGAGCTCTGCAGGCACATCTTCGCGATTAACGAACTGTGGAGCAAAGGCTGCAATGTGCTGAGCGATATCTTTTCCGACATCTCCAGCATCTTTAGCTAACTGCACAAGAACGCCGACCTGCGGTGGCAGATCTGGACTTGTTCGGTGTAGATAAATGCCGACAGGTGAATCCTTTAGGACTGCAATGCGGCGAACTTCAATCTTTTCTCCGAGCATGGCATTAGCCTCGTCGATAACTGATTGAACCGTGCTGCCACTTGCCATTGTTGATGCAAGAAATGCCTCAACTGAATCTGATTGCGCATTTTGCAGATGTGCCAATAACTCATCGGCAAGGGCTACGAATCGATCGCCCTTAGCAACGAAATCTGTCTCACAGTTCAGTTCGAGCATTACGCCGAGGTTGCCCTCGACCTTTGCAACGACTGCGCCATTTGAAGTCAGACGACCTTCGCGCTTAGTGACTCCCTTGAGTCCCTTAACGCGAATAAGGTCGATTGCTTTGTCGTAATCGCCCTCTGCTTCATCAAGTGCTTTTTTGCAATCAAGCATTCCCGCAGCAGTTGCTTCGCGAAGTCTTTTTACATCGGCAGCTGTATATGCAGCCATAGTAATTACTCTCCTTCTACTGGCGCTGGAGTTTCAACAACTGGCTCGGACACAGCATCGATAGTTGTTGCTTCGGTCGCTACGGCTTCAGGTGAAGCAGCAATCTCTTTCTCCCAGTCGGCCATTGGCTCGCCAGCGGCAACTTCTGCTGGAGCATCTGACTTGGTCTCTTCTTTAACAACTGCAGAGCGTGCTGCCAAGCCGGCAACGATTGCATCGGTGATGACGCGTGTAAGCAGACCGATTGAACGGATTGCATCGTCATTGCCTGGAATCTTGTAATCAACTTCATCTGGATCACAGTTTGTATCTAAGATCGCAATGACAGGAATGCCAAGCTTCTTAGCTTCGGCAACTGCAAGATGCTCTTTCTTGGTATCTACTACCCAAATTGCTGAAGGCAACTTAGTCATGTGACGAATACCGTCAAGGTTCTTGAAAAGCTTCTCGCGTTCACGGCGAAGCATCAAAAGCTCTTTCTTAGTAAGAAGAAGATCGTTGGTGTTCTCTAACGCCTCTAACTCTTTGAGGCGCTGAATACGCTTGTAGACAGTTGGGAAGTTAGTAAGCATTCCGCCTAACCAGCGCTCGGTGACGGTTGGCATTCCAACTCGTGCAGCCTGCTGAATGATTGGCTCATGTGCCTGCTTCTTTGTTCCAACAAATAAAATGTGACCGCCCTTAGCGACCGTATCCTTCACAAACTCATATGCACTATCGATCAGTCCTAGTGACTGCTGGATATCGATGATGTAAATACCGTTGCGCTCGGTGAAAATAAAGCGCTTCATCTTTGGATTCCATCGACGAGTTTGGTGTCCGAAGTGGACTCCACTGTCGAGAAGTTCTCGCATTGTTACAACTGCCATGGCAGGGTTACTCCTTCATAGATTTAATGCGCGTGCGCAAAAAACCCGCTCGGTTGTGGCCTAACTATTTGTTGGGCCCGTCGCACTGAGATTCATCGACCGAATAAACGGACCGAGATGATTCACCTGGTTTTAAGACCAAGGCAGTGCTGAGATGTCACCAATCTTTCGATTGGTGCAGGGCAAATCTTACCTATAGGAAGGGGGGAGCTATTACCGCACTAGACCCGGCCAATCAGGCGCAAAAACCCCACTGCGAGATAGGCAGCACTGCCCCGGTCGGACAAGTCGCCAGAATTGGCACTTCTCTTCCTAAATCCGTATAGTAGTGCCATGGAGATAGGGGTCGCAGAATTCGCTGAAAAGAGTTCACTCTCGCCTAGACGAGTCCTGCAATTAATCCAAGTTGGCAAAATTAGCGCGCGGCGATCTGGCGGGCGATGGCTAATTGCCCAAGAAGAACTCAATTATCGCTCCGCGATATCTCGCCCATTAAGTCCGAAGATGGGCAGAGCGCTACTTTCTTCTCTCTCTGGAAGCGAGTGGGAAATCAGCCTCGATGCAAAGTCACGATCTCGCATCCGTGAATACCTTAGCGAACTCGCGAAATCCCAGGACCCGGCTCGATTGCTTTCATCCTGGTTTTCTGGAAGAAGCAAAAAGTACTTATTCAAAGCTAGAAGTAATGACTTAAGAAAATTGCGATCTGATAAACGAATAGTTTTATCGGGCATCAGTGATCACCGTTCTGGCATATCAGATTCTGCGTTCCTGCAAGGCTATGTGAGTCAAAAAGATTTCAAGCAGGTGGTTCGAGAATACCTACTGGTCCCGGCGCAAGGTTCGAATGTGCAGTTAGGTATCGCTTCACACTTTTCTGATTCTCTGATCCCTCTAGGACTAATGCTCGTAGATCTAGCCGAGCACATAGGTCCCAGAGAATCAGCACAAGTGAAGAAGTTGATTAGGTCACTATGAAAAATATATCTTTACCTGCAATGCTCGATCCGCAACGGGAATCATGGATTGGCTTGCTAGAGCTTGCAGGTCATATTCCCGATGGCTGGACACTAATTGGTGGCCAGATGGTTCATCTACATTGCTGGGACAGAAAGGTGTCGCCAAATCGAGTCACGGATGACATTGATACTGTGCTAGATATTCGCATGGCACCCAAAATGCTTGAAACTTTTACTGGAGTTCTGCAAGATTTAGGATTTCAATCCGCTGGCCGTAGCATTGAAGGTCATGAGCATCGCTGGATTCGTGGAGCTGCCAAGCTCGATGTTTTGATTGCAACTGGACTTGGCGAAAAGGCGGATTCCCGCAAGGGCGTAACGGGTGGGACAACGCTTGCAACGAGTGGTGGACAAGGAGCACTCGATAGATCAATCAAATATGAAATCGCGCTTGGCGATCGAACCGGAATCATCAATTGCCCAACGTTGGTCGGTGCAATACTCGTGAAAGCCGCCGCATATTCAAATACGAGAGACTCTTTTCGTAATCGCCACCTTCAAGATATCTCGCTCTTATCTACGTTACTCGAGGGCTCCGATGCGGTAGGACTAGTTCTTAGTAAGAATGAAAAAACTCGAGCGATATCGATGATTGCGCATTTAGAAATGAATCCCACCATATTAAGTATCGTGGCTGGATCTCAAGAAGGAATACAAAGCCTAAAGTTATTATTTTCCTAAGGATGACAACCTTTCCGAATGTAGTGGGAGCCACTTTTATCGATGCCGCTCTTATAGCCATTAAGGAAGCGTAATCATTAGGAGTTGAAGCCCTACGGAATTACCGCCCGATTAAGCGCAAAAACCCCCATGCAGTGATTCGAAGGACGGCCTCGAGGGCGATTGAAATCGACATTTTGCTTTTGCCGTGTGCCCGCTCGATAAAAGTGATCGGGATTTCTCCCACCGTTGCCCCTTTTGCCAAGGCTCGGCGAGTCATTTCAATTTGGAAGCAGTAGCCCTCACTCTTGATTGTGCTGATATCCATGCGTCGTAAAAGCTCAGCATTGTAGATTCGAAAGCCCGATGTTGTGTCCTTGATGCATAAAGAGAGCAGCGCATTAGCGTAGGCATTGGCCCCTTTTGATAGATATTCACGGAACTTACTCCAATTAACAATCGCGCCATCGGCAACCCAGCGAGATCCGATAAGCAGTTCGCTACTGCCGATCCACTCCATCATCGTTGTTAAATCCACAACTTGATGCGAACCATCGGCATCCATTTCGATAATGTTTTCATATCCACGCTCTAATGCGATTGCAAAACCAGTCCGGTAGGC
>CAFBRV010000020.1_pt1 | contig 12467 bp, 12 predicted proteins | sample 7270191 | NCBI WGS metagenome assembly CAFBRV01 (sample SAMEA6814197, study PRJEB35770) | uncultured Actinomycetes bacterium | biome: Freshwater; feature: Freshwater reservoir; material: water | place: Czech Republic | collected 2016-11-09 | depth 30m m
CTGAAGGATCCTCGGTCTCCTTTTGCCATTCATGTAGTTGGCGAAGCCATAACATCTCTGGTGAGCTCTCATTGTTTTCATGGCCCTGCTTGTACTTCCAGTGAGCTGCAATTCCGAACTCGGCACGCGAGTGCATATCGAAAGTGCGAATCTGAATTTCAATCGCTTTTCCAGTAGGTCCAATAACCGTTGTATGAAGAGATTGATAGAGATTAAATTTAGGCATCGCGATGTAATCTTTGAATCGGCCAGGAATTGGACTCCATCTGGCATGGATAGAGCCTAAAACGGCGTAACAGTCTCGAACATCATCAACTAAAACTCTGATGCCGACTAGATCATAGATTTCATTAAATTCACGTCCTCTAACGACCATTTTTTGATAGACCGAGAAAAAGTGCTTCTGGCGACCCGTAACAGTTGCATGTATCGCATCTTTAGCTAGATCATCGGTAACGATCGCAATAACCTGCGAAGTCAATGAATCGCGAGAAGGAGAGCGTTCGGCGACTAATCGCGAAATCTCTTCAAACTTTTTAGGTTCGAGGACTTCAAATGAGAGATCCTCTAACTCCCACTTAATTGCATTCATACCAAGACGGTGTGCCAACGGTGCATAAATATCTAGAGTCTCTCGGGCTTTACGTTCTGCGCTTTCGTGTGAGACGAACTTCCACGTGCGTGCATTATGCAAACGATCGGCGAGTTTGATAACTAAAACACGAATGTCCCGAGACATTGCCACAACCATCTTACGTACGGTTTCGGCTTCAGCAGTGGGGCCGTAAGTAAGTCGATCTAATTTCGTGACACCATCAACGAGATTTGCAATCTCATCGCCAAAATCTCGTCGTAACTCCTTAAGCGAATACGGAGTATCTTCAACGGTGTCATGCAGCAGCGCAGCGATAATCGTTTCGCTATTTAAACCCAGCTCTGCCAAAATCTTGGCAACGGCAACGGGGTGCGTAATGTAGCGCTCACCCGATTTACGCATTTGACCCTCATGAGCCTTTTGGGCAACGAGAAATGCGCGTTCAACATCATCAAACTTGCTAGTTGCATGATTTTCTTTGAGCGCACTTAGAACTGGTGCAATCAAAGTATCCACAAGAACTCCCCTACTTGCGGCCCTTGCGCTTTGGTTGATTACGTGGACCACGGACCTCGCCAGTTGGGGTAACAGGTGCCGCCGCTGCAAATACCGTTGGAGTAGCTCCACGGCCGTTGACACGCTTAGCAAGTGCAACCATTGCTGGCTCTTTTTCACGAAGTTGAGCTAGCACTGGAGGTGCGATGAAGACCGATGAGTAGGTTCCGACGGCTAGACCGATAAAGAGAGCCAGTGATAGATCTTTTAACGTTCCTGCGCCAAGAAGCCCAGCACCTACAAACAGGATAGATCCCACTGGAAGTAAGGCAATGATGGATGTATTGAAGGAGCGAACAATCGTCTGGTTAACGGCCAAGTTCACTGCCTGTGAATACGTGCTCTTGGAGCTCGACGTAATTGTTCTGGTATTTTCACGAATCTTGTCAAAGACAACCACGGTGTCATAGAGGGAATAACCTAGAATGGTAAGAAAACCAATGACCGTCGCCGGTGTTACATCAAATCCAACGAGGGCATAAATTCCAACTGTAATAAACACGTCGTGAATAACGGCGACAATCGCGGCAACTGCCATCTTGGGTTCAAATGCCATCGCAAGATAGAGCATGACGCAGATTAAGAAACCTATCAATCCATAGAGCGCTTTGCGAGTAATTTCCTTACCCCATGATGGTCCAACAATCTGCGTATCGATTGATTCAACATTTACCGAAAACTTCGCAGCAAGTGCATCTTGCACGGCATTATTTTGAACAATATCAAGGGCGCCGGTCTGAACTCGAACTTTATCGGTGCCAACATTTTGAACAATGAGTTCTCCGGGAATTCCCACTGCCTCAACGGCTGAGCGCGCGTCCTCAACAGATGCGCCTTGCTTCGTCACTGTAAATGAAGATCCGCCCTTGAACTCAATACCTAGATGCAAACCCTGCAAAGTTAGGGCTGCAATTGATAGCAGGATGAAGAAGGCTGAGATTGCATACCAGCGACGACGATTACCAATGAACTCAACGGAAGTTTCACCGCGATAGAGACGACCACCTAGACCTGATAATTTTGACATGAATTACGCCTCCTTAGTTACTAGCACGGTTCCAGTGCTCTTGGCTGACAAGCCAGAGAAGCGGTGACCAGATGCGAAGAAATAGAGTCGAGCAAGGATCGTTACAAGAGGCTTGGTAAAGGTGAAGACCACGATTAAGTCGACCAAAGTGGTCAGACCTAATGTGAATGCAAAACCACGTACACCACCAACGGCGAAGAAATAGAGCAACGCTGCAGCAATAATCGAGACGAAGTCAGCGATTAAAATCGTGTGGCGGGCGCGTAGCCAGCCAGTTTCAACGGCAGTTCGCAGAGATCTGCCCTCTCTAATTTCATCTCTAATACGTTCGAAGTAGATAATGAATGAGTCCGCAGTAACACCAATTGCCACAATTGCTCCAGCGATTCCAGCAAGAGTGAGCGTAAATCCAATCCATTCGCCAAGAAGCAAGAAGAGAACTAATACAAGTGAGCCTGCGACCAATAAGGAGCCGACAGTTACAAGACCTAGACCTCGGTAATAGAGAAGTGAGTAGAGGAAGACAAGAAGTAGACCAAGTCCTCCGGCAAGCAAGCCTGCGTTGAGTTGATCGGCACCAAGGGTTGGAGAAACCTGTTGAACTTCACCACGGTCAAATGCCAAAGGCAGCGCACCGTACTTCAAAACATTTGCTAAATCCTGGGCTTCAAGTTGTGTGAAGCTGCCCGTAATCTGCGCATTTCCAGATGGGATTGCCTCAGTGATGCGTGGAGATGAAACCACGAGACCATCTAAAACAATAGCAACTTGATTAAGAGGTTCAGCCAATGATGTGACACGAGCTGTGAGTGCACCGAATGCTGCAGTTCCTTCACCATTAAATGTCAGACTGACATACCAAACGTTTCCACCTTGAGTATCAATTCCTGCAGATGCCTTTGAAATCTGACGACCTAAAACTTCTGCCGGAGCTAAAATATATTTTGTGGTACCGGCGCGATCACAGACTGCAATCGTGTCTGTTGGCGCATCAGTTCCAGTTCCCTGAAGATTTTCCAACTTCGTACAATCTAATGCTGCAAACTTTGCATTTACTTCGGCGCTTACACCAGCAGTTGGTGTTGCGGCAGGATCGGCAGTTCCAGTCGCTGCAGCACTTGCAAGTACCTGACGAAAACGAAGTTCTGCTGTCTGTCCAACTAATTCAACAACTCGACGTCCAGTGTCTCCAGGAACAGAGATAACAATCTGTCGGTTAGTTCCACTTCCCTGCGCTGCAACTTCAGACTCTGCTACACCTAGTGAGTTAACGCGCTGTCGAATAATCGAGACGGCTTGATCAATCGCTTCATTAGTAACTTTTCCACTTTCACCTGGGGCGATTCGTGGTTGAAGCGTCACAGACGTTCCGCCTCGAAGATCTAGGCCAAGGCGAACGGCGGTGGCCCCTTGAATGAAGGCGATTCCAGCCAAGGCGACGAGGACCAGGCCAAGAATGGCCAGTGATCGGCTCGGGCGTGTGGCCGTCTTTACAGGTTTATTAGTTGTAGACATAGAGGCAGAGTCTAGGCATCAATTGCAGGCGTGTCGAAAAGCGAGGCGAGTTGGGCAGGTGGTGTTCGTCCTATATGGGCAAAACCCATCGCCGTTGCCACTCTTCCCCTTGGAGTCCTGGCCATAAAGCCATTTCGAACCAGGAAAGGCTCGGCCACGGACTCAACGGTTTCAACCTCTTCACCCACGGCGATCGCCAAAGTAGAAAGGCCAACAGGGCCGCCATTAAAACGCTCTATGAGCGCCGTGAGTACGCCTCGATCTAGGCGATCCAGGCCCGCAGCATCTACTTCGTAGATTTCTAGAGCCGCTCGAGTATCGTCAAGATTGATAAGAGCGCTCCCCTTGACCTGACCATAATCTCGAACACGACGAAGAAGGCGATTGGCGATTCTAGGAGTTCCACGTGAGCGCGAAGAAATTTCAACGATTGCATCGCCTGAAATTTTAATATCCAATAAGTGCGCGCTCCTAGTAATTACTTGCGCAAGTTCGTCATCGCTATAGAAATCTAAATGCGCGGTAAAGCCAAAGCGATCGCGCAAAGGACTTGTTAATAAACCGCTACGAGTTGTCGCCCCGACTAATGTGAAATGAGGAAGCGAAAGTGGAATAGCAGTTGCACCAGGACCCTTACCAACAACAACATCTACCCTAAAATCCTCCATCGCTAAATATAAAAGCTCTTCTGCAGGACGCGGCAGCCGATGAATCTCATCGAGAAATAAAATCTCTCCTTCAACTAATGAAGAGAGAATCGCGGCTAGATCTCCAGCATGTGTGATCGCAGGACCACTCGTAATTCGAATTGGCGCCGACATTTCACTGGCCAAAATTAAAGCGAGTGTTGTTTTTCCTAATCCGGGTGGTCCTGAAAGCAGAATGTGATCGGCAGGAGATCCTCGATGGCGCGCTGCAGTTAAAAGAACATCTATCTGCTCACGCACTCGATGTTGCCCAATGAACTCTTTGAGACTGGCTGGACGAAGTGCCTGTTCAAGGGCTGACTCTTCACCTTTAATATTTGAGCCCACTAAACGCTCCTCAGTCACGAGAAATCTTTCCATGTGCCAAAGCATCTTTGAGTAAATCGCCGAGCGCAATGGTTTTTGGATCAACGCCATCACTTGCTAATCTGGAAACTAAAGCGCTAATTGCTGCATCAGAATCTCTGGGTGAAAAACCAAGGGTTACCAATGCGCCAGCTAAATCTTCGCGCCATGCAGGCAGATGTGGGGAAAGAGCAGAAGTGTTAGTAAGCGAGCTCACCTTTCCTTTGAGTTCAAGAATTAAACGTTGTGCCCCTTTCTTACCTATGCCGGGCACGCGCTCAATAGATGCAACATCATCGGTTGCTATCGCTCGACCTAAATCTTCAGGTGACAGTGCTCCAAGGATTGACAGAGCAACTTTCGGACCGATTCCAGAGACTGTCTGAACTAGCTCAAAAAGTGCGCGGGCCTCATCGTGAACAAATCCAAAGAGAGTCAGAGAGTCTTCGCGAACGACCAAGGTTGTATAAAGAAGAAGTTGAGATCCAACACTGACTTCAGCAGCTGTACGCGGGTTCACTAAAATGCTTAACCCGACTCCCCCAACTTCCAGTACTAAGCGATCGCTTTGAACCGCACGAACAACTCCGTGAACCGTAGAAATCATTTAGCCACGCAACTTTCGAATCCGAGCTTTTTCAATTGCTAGGGCAGATGAAATCTTTGCCGTTGCCCCGCCTCGCCAAATATGGCAGATCGCCAGAGCCAAGGCGTCGGTTGCATCGACTGGCTTCGGAATCTCACTTAAATTCAAAAGTTTGGCCACCATCTGAGCAACTTGAGCTTTATTTGCCCGCCCAGAGCCGGTCACCGATGCTTTAACTTCACTAGGTGTATGCATCATCACTGGAATTCCTGATTTCGCTGCGATTAAAAGGGCCACTCCTGCAGCCTGCGCGGTGCCCATAACGGTGCGAACATTATGTTGAGCAAATACACGTTCGACTGCAATGACATCTGGGCTCCATAGCGATACCCACTCATTAATCGATCTATCTAATTCAAGTAAACGCGACTCAAGTGCGATATCTGCCGGGGTTAAAATCACTCCGACACCAATCATTGTTAGCGGTCGACCAACGGCGCCTTCAACGATTCCAATTCCACAGCGTGTTAGACCTGGGTCAATACCGAGAACTCGCATCGCACCACCCTAACTCCATCTAGTTAATCAAGAGTTCTAGCCTAGAGTTTTAACCGTTCCTTTACTCAAGGCTCGCCATAACCTCATCGCTTACATCGAAATTACTAAAGACATTTTGCACATCATCGAGCTCTTCTATGGCATCGATGAGCTCAAAAACTTTTTTGGCGTTCTCAGCATCGAGCTCTATCTGCATAGTGGGTAGAAATGGAGAGTCTGCCGATTCATAATCAATTCCCGCTCCTTGCAGCGCCGTTCGTACCGGAACTAAATCACTCGGTTCACTGACTACTTCAAAGGCCTCGCCTAAATCATTTACTTCTTCGGCTCCGGCATCGAGTACCGCCTCTAGGATCAAATCTTCCGTGAGTCCGCCTGTTTTATTTACGATTACTACGCCCTTGCGATTAAACAAATATGCAACAGATCCGGGGTCGGCCATCGTGCCACCATTGCGCGTTACTGCAACGCGCACTTCCGAGGATGATCTATTGCGATTATCTGTCAGGCACTCGATCATGATGGCGACGCCATTAGGGCCATAGCCCTCATACATAATGGTTTGGTAGTCAGCCGCGCCGAGCTCTAAGCCTGCGCCACGCTTAACTGCACGTTCAATATTGTCGGCGGGCATTGATGATTTTTTCGCTTTTGTGATTGCATCAAAGAGCGTTGGGTTTCCATCTAGATCGGCTCCGCCGTTTCGTGCCGCTACTTCAATTGCACGAATCTGTTTTGCGAATACCTTTGCACGACGGCTATCGATGATCGCCTTCTTATGCTTGGTTGTCGCCCACTTGGAATGGCCAGACATCTTTTAGCCCCTTTGCCCCGTTTGTAATAGTTCGAACTACTGTACCTGCTTCAATGCAACTCGTGCCACTTCCTCAATAAAGTAACGGTGAATCCTGTGATCTCCTGTTAGCTCTGGATGAAATGACGTTGCCACAATCGTGGCAGAGCGAACTGCCACAGGATGCCCATCAATCTGCGCCAAAACTTCAACACCAGAACCGGTATTTTCGACCCACGGTGCTCGAATAAAAACTGCGCGAAGTGGAAGATCACTTCCATCGGTGAATGCAATGTCGGATTCAAAGGAATCCACTTGGCGACCAAAAGCATTTCTTCGAACAGTGATATCGAGCCCACCAAAGACTTCTTGCCCATCCATTGCATCCAAAATATTATCGGCCAATAAAATCATTCCTGCACACGAACCATAGACCGGCATTCCCATTGAAATACGTCTCTTAATTGGCTCAAAGAGATCAAAGGCCTTTGCCAAATGTGCAATAGTCGTTGACTCGCCACCAGGGATAATTAATGCGTCAACTTCATCTAACTCGTGGCGACGACGAATTGCCGTTGGATTGACACCACAAGCGATAAGCGCACTCACATGTTCGCGAACATCACCTTGTAGTGCTAGTACTCCAACTTTCATTCTAAGTTTTTACTACCAACCACGCTCTGCAAGACGGTGAGGAGCAGGAAGATCGGCAACATTGATTCCGACCATCGCTTCCCCTAACCCTCGAGAAGCATCGGCAATTACTTTAGGGTCATCCCAAAATGTAGTAGCTCGGACACATGCCGCGGCACGTTGGGCAGGATTTCCTGATTTAAAGATTCCTGAGCCGATAAATACACCATCTGCACCCATGCTCATCATGAGCGCGGCGTCGGCCGGTGTAGCAATTCCTCCAGCGGTAAAGAGAACAACTGGAAGTTTGCCCTTTTCAGCAACCTCTTTTACTAACTCATATGGAGCCTGTAACTCTTTAGCTGCAACATAGAGCTCATCTTCACGAAGGGATGATAAGCGGCGAATCTCACCATTAATTTCGCGCATGTGCTGCATTGCATTTGAAACATCTCCGGTGCCTGCTTCACCCTTTGATCGAATCATCGCTGCGCCTTCATTTATGCGGCGTAGCGCTTCGCCAAGATTGGTTGCACCGCACACGAAGGGAACAGTAAAGCCCCACTTATCAATATGATTTTTATAATCTGCCGGAGTTAAAACCTCTGACTCATCGATGTAATCAACGCCGAGTGATTGCAAAACCTGGGCTTCAACGAAGTGGCCGATGCGCGCCTTTGCCATCACTGGAATCGTGACGGCCGCCTTAATCTTTTCAATCATGTCTGGATCAGACATGCGTGCTACGCCGCCCTGTGCGCGAATATCTGCAGGAACGCGTTCAAGTGCCATGACAGCAACTGCGCCAGAGTCTTCGGCAATCTTTGCCTGCTCAGCGTTAACGACATCCATGATGACGCCGCCTTTGAGCATCTCGGCCATGCCGCGCTTAACTCGCCCAGTTCCTGTTTCTTGCGCCATTACAGATCTCCAATTTTTAATCATTATTACTAGAGGGATATCCTACTTTGTCGGCGATGCACTCGCGCTCGCAGTTATAAGGGTGAAATCAGGCTCAGTATCGGTCAATGCCACCCACACCTGGCCTGGCGCAAAGGCGATCTCACTTCCATCTAAGGCCGTCCATGTTGTTCCGACCTCTTCAGATGCCCGGCTCCATGTCGCCGTATAGCTCTTACCATCCCGCAAAATGTAGCCAGTTCCAGTACCAACACTCTTTGATAACGGCGTGACACCACCGAACTTATCTCCATAGATGGAGGGGGTGATTGAGGTTATTTGAATAACAAAGGTCGTTGCGCCCAACTGCTTTCCAGTATCGGCAAGATTGGGTTCGTTGTTGTGCGTTAAAAGCCACCTATTTTGCGCGGCTGACCAGATGACACTGTATTGGGCGGCAGGCCAGCGAACCACCGCACGCGTAATCGGTACTCCCACTAATTGTGTAGCTCCAAACTTCCAACCAACAGAGCGCGCTGAATCAACAACGTAGCCCTTATCAACAACTCGCTGCATTAATAGATCTGCGCGAAGAACCATTGCATACGGTTGATTTCGCGTTGGATCCGTTGTGTAAATAGTTGGAGATTGAGATTGTGCGCCGAGATTAGCAACATTTGCAGATGCAATAACTGGAAGAAGTTTGCGTTGCGCCCCGCTGTATGCGAATGCAACTCGGCCGTATTGACTCATTATTTCAATATCTGAAATACGTGCACTTCGAACTGGACCGACCCGCATGGGAATAATCGACGAGAAAACCGCGGCGATGCGAGTCAGGCCACCTTCCACTTGCTCGATGTATACAACATCGGCATCTTCGAGACCAATTTGTGGACGTGCAGAGTTTGTATCATCTACCTTCACGACTAAAACTGGACCATTAACTCCCTCGCGACCACTTAATGCGTTGTATTCAATTACCTTAGGAGTGGGCTTTGCAATTTTTGACGTGACCGCTGTGCAACCTGTCAATATAAGAACGGTGCAAAGGGTGCTAACTCCTAATGTGGTTTTAAATCGCATCGAACTCAAACTCATAAGTCACCGGAAGCGGCGCAGTTCCGGCCAGGCGAAATAACCGTATAGCGATCTTCTTTCTCACCTTTTGCGTCGATGACACAGCATCGGTATGAATTGCAATTGCAATTGAAATTTTAGCCATAAGCGACGATAACTCATTGAGTAGTGAAGCCTCCCCTTCGTTTGCATGGGTAGCTCCATCAATAATGAGCAGACCCAAAGCACCAGAGAGCGCCATTTCAGCCGAAGAGCGCTCCTGAACACTAGCTTCGCGAGCTTGATAGGCGGCAGAGGTTAAAAGCATCGACGAAGCAGGATCTGCGAAACCACTATGAGCAATTTCAAGTGCTATAGCGGCACGACGTTGAAGTAAACCATCTAAGTTTGCCCAACTGGTTTCAACGCGATGATGCAAGCGGTCTAGACGAGTGGCAAGGAAGGAGAGATACCACAGCGAAATCAGAATCAATAAGGCTATTGCGAGCGTTGTTTTCATTATTTATCGCCCATCTCTAGAGATAAAGCGGTTCCACGATCGAGACTCAGAGGCCAACGTAATCTTTTCGCCGCCAACCATTGCCATTTCATAAATCGAAAATATATCTTGCGCTACTACATCCCAATCAAATATCTGTGCATGCTCTTTACCCTTACGTGCAAGTTCACCTCGTTTAACTTCATCTCGGAGCAAGTCAATAATTGTTTTTGCTAAATCCGTTGAATCCTCCGATGTAAACAAGGCTCCGTATTCGCCTCCTCCTAAAAGTGATTCAAATGCTGGAATATCACTCGCTACTACACAGGCGCCGCCGGCTAGAGCTTCAGCTAAAATAATTCCAAATGACTCTCCGCCGGTATTGGGCGCAACATAGATCGCTATCGATGACATGAAATCGGCTTTTTCCGTCTCGCTAATCTTGCCTAGAAATTCAAATCGGCGACGAAGCTCTGGATGAATCGTTTTCTCAATCTCACGTGGATCGCCTGGTCCAGCTACAAAGACTTTAACATCGGGAGCAAAGCGCGCGATAATCGGAAGCGCATCAAGTAAGACTTGCAAACCCTTGCGGGGCTCTTCAAAGCGGCCAATAAAACCGAGCGTATTGCCCGACCAGTTTTCCCTTTTAACTCCATGTGCATAGCGCTTTGCATATATTCCATTGGGGATTACAACGGCATCGGTTTCGAGGTGATTAGTAAGGGTCAATCGTGCGGCCTCTGATACTGCAATGCGGGCAGAGAGTTTTTCTATAGCGGGCTCGAGAATTGGTCCGATTGCATAGATAACCTTCTGGTGTTTAGCTGCAGCGTGAAAGGTCCCGACCATAGGGCCTTCAGCTGCCCAACATGCTAGAAGTGAGATAGAAGGAATCGCGGGCTCGTGTAAATGCAAAATATCAAAATCACCGCTTTGAATCCATTGGCGTACTCGCGCAAAGGCGATTGGGCCAAAGAGTACGCGAGCAACTGCGCCGTTATATGGAATTGAGATTGGCTTGCCGGCATTTACAACATAGGGCGGCAAAAGGGACTCATCTATAACAGGTGCGAGAACTGAAACTCTATGTCCTGCATTAATAAGATATTCAGCTAAATCACGAACATGGTTTTGTACTCCCCCGGGAGTATCCCATCCATAAGGACAGACAATTCCGATTGCTAACTTTTCTTTGAGCGTCAACTTCGCTCCTTGAAATCGCCATCGACCCATATTCGTTGCATCATGTGCCAATCTTCGGGATGGGCAGAAATTCCCTTAGCAAATAAATCGGCACTACTTTGAACAATTGCTGCGATTCTTTTACTCTCATCCTCAATCGTTGAAAGTGGAACCATTTCAAAATCAATATGGATTCCATCTTCAGTGTAAGAAACCATCGCATAAATAAGAGGGGCGCCGGTCTTAATCGCCAAAATGGCAGGACCCGCCGGCATGCGTGCTGGGGCTCCGAAAAAATTAACACCGATTCCAGAGCGTGATAAATCTCTATCTGCGGCCAATGCAACTACACAGCCGGCACGTAAGCGAAGTGCAAGCGTCGGAATAACACGACCATCAAGTGGCAACGCCTCCATCCCAAACGCGGCGCGATAGGACATGAACTTCTTAAATAAGGCCTCTGGCTTTAGATGTTCGGCCACAGTTACGATCTTTGCCCCTTTGCCACAAAAATATGCGGCGGCATGGTCATAGTTTCCAACATGAGCCAAAGTCACGATGGCACCGTTGCCCGCAGCGATCGCATCAAGGAGTAAGTGCTCATCGGTAGTAGTCACTGTCGATGCAATGCGCTCTTTCGACCAATCAGGAAATCTAAATGTGTCGCACCAATAGCGGACCATTGAACGCATTGCCTTGTACAGAAGTAGATCTAAATCCAACGACGTTATGTCAGGCTGCGTACGAGCAAGGTTTGATTTCAGGCGCGCAACACTTGGACCATTTCGTTTAGTCAGTAAATCTGAGATTCGATAAGCAGCCCCGTAAACAAAGCCTTCAGGCAACCAACGCAAAAGACGCCAAGCGGCAAAATAACCCCACGCCGTAAATGTTTGCCCCATTTAAGCAAGCGCCTTTTTAACGATAATCAATCGCTGAATCACTGTCACAGATCCCAAAAGCGCCAACAACCACATTCCGCCTGCTAAAACATAAGGAACACCTAAACCATCGAAGGCGATGGCAAGCATTGAAATCGCCAATCGTTCAGTGCGCTCGGCAATTCCACCCGAGCATGGGATTGAGAAGATTTCGGCCTTAGCTCGAATATAGGGAACGAGTAAGCCTGAAACTAAACTGAGCAGAACGACTCCGGCCAATCGATCGTTTTTATCGATTAAGTAGATTGAAATACCTATCAAAATTGCCGAGTCCGTTATTCGATCAATAGTTGAATCTAAAAACCCACCCCAACGACTTGCACCTACCTGTGAAATTCTCGCCATAGTCCCATCGAAGAGATCGCTGAGAGCAAAAAAGAAACAGATTGCCGTTCCGAGGAAGAGATCGCCCCTTGGATAGAAATAAAGTGCGGATGAAACAACACCCACAGCCCCAACGAAGGTGACCCAGTTCGGTGTGATGCCGATGCGAAGGGCGAGACTGGCTACGGGTGTTATGAATCTCGTAACCGCTGGTTTAAAAATGCGACTTATCATCACCTCCCATC
>CAFBRV010000021.1_pt1 | contig 12091 bp, 13 predicted proteins | sample 7270191 | NCBI WGS metagenome assembly CAFBRV01 (sample SAMEA6814197, study PRJEB35770) | uncultured Actinomycetes bacterium | biome: Freshwater; feature: Freshwater reservoir; material: water | place: Czech Republic | collected 2016-11-09 | depth 30m m
ATTCGCGAGCCAGGACCAACAAGTGTGTACCACCCACCTACTCCTAGGGCGATGGCAAGTAAAAGTGCGATCTTCCTATTTCGTCTTACGCGCTTGCTTGTTCGGCGCTTCTTTTCCTCCCCTCGACGAATCTGCTTCGTTGTCTCTTTGATTTCAATGCTTGCCTCAGGAAGTGGTTTTGGTTTTACAGGGGGGCGCAGTTTTTCGCGAATGGGTTCAACCGGTAAGTCAAGATCAAGTTTCATTTGGTTCTTCTTAGGATCTAGTTCAAGTGCAATTGCCTCTAACTCTTTGAGAAACTCCCCGGCATTTCGAGGTCTCGAATCTGGATCTCGGCTAGTTGCTCGGATGATTAGTTCATCTAAAGCCTTCGGAATTTCTTTGCGCTTTGATCGCAAGGATGGAATATCTTCGTTGACATGCATATATGCGATTTGAATTGGAGTATCGCCCGAAAATGGTTTCTCTCCGGTGAGCATCTCAAAAGCAACAATCCCCACGGCATATACATCACTGCGTGCATCGGCAATTCCGCGCTGGACCTGTTCAGGAGAGAGATATGAGACTGAACCTAAAATGACACTCGACTCTGCCGTCATCGTCGAACCAATCACTTCGCCGCGGGCTAACCCAAAGTCAGCGATTTTGACGCGGCCCTCATGTGAGACCAGGATATTTTCTGGCTTTACATCTCTATGAACAATACCTATTGAGTGCGCAGCGCTTAACGCACTTAAAATGGGGGTTAGATAATTAATTGCCTCTCTGATATCAAAGCGTCCACGCTCATTGATGTACTCGCGCAATGTACTTCCCTCAATGAGTTCCATAACTAAGAAGACCGCTGGAATTCCATTTTGATTCCAGCCCTGATCTTGTACGGCAACGATATTGGGGTGCGAGAGAGCCGCCGCCGCTTTAGCTTCACGGATAAAACGCGTCACGTAAGCATCATCTTGAGCAAGATGAGGGTGCATTATCTTTACGGCAACTTTGCGATCTAGTCGAGTATCTAGCGCCTCATAAATGGATGCCATCCCACCATTAGCCACCTGCCGAATTAATTGATATCGGCCATCGATGAGCTCTCCCGATAGATCTGACATATGGCTGATTTTATGGATTTAACCTTAAAGAAGGGCTCGGGGCGCGCCAATGAGGGCTATGAAGAAATTATGTGATCTGCAAAGTTGCGAGTTAAATCACTTTCGAAGAAACGGGCCTGGTCTTTTTGCCACTGGCGCATGTGAAGTTCAATCTCGAAACCATCACGGGCGAGAACGCGTTCTAAGCCAAGAGAGGGTTCTATGTCGAGCCAATATAGCGTCGCGGCAGCTTCACGAACTACTTTTTGGCCTGCTCCAACGCCTTCAATTATTAAAATGTCGGTGGGCTCAATCCTTCGGTATGAGTCAAAGGAGTTTGAGCTCCAATTGAAAACAGAGATTGTAAATTGGATGTGAGAAGTAAATGCGTTTACTATCTCGGAGAGTCTTTGTGTCAGATCTTCATCCAGTGCATTTTCCCAACCAGCATACAAATCATCCATGTGAATCACACAGACTGAATTTTTAAGCGATAACTCCCGTTCAAGTTTTGCAGCTAACGTTGTCTTCCCTGCGCCTGCAGGTCCATCAATGGCAATAAGAGTCATTCCAACGCTTCCATCCAACGAAGGCGATCAGAGTAAAAGCAAAGTACAGCAGCGCGGTAAACCAATAACCGAGGCTGGCATATAGAAATGTTGCAGCAGCATCTACACCTAGCCATACAACCCACGACTCGATTTTTTCGTACACCATCAATATTTGAGCAATTAAACTTCCAACAAATAAAATTGCATCCTGCCATGTTGCCGCCGCCTCTAAACTAGTTAGCAGTGGCGTAAGCAAGGAAACGCTCACTAACGTCGCTAAGGCTAGAAACGCGCGATTGCGATTTGTTAATGGACCAGGCTGTGCGCCAGTTGGAGCCCAGTCGCGCCACCCTAAAAATGCGGCAATGATAAAGACAATCTGGGAAGCTGCACTGGCAAATAAGCCAGCTTGATAAAAGAAGAGCATATAAAGCAGGCTGCTTGCTGCCCACCATGGCCAGGTGATTCGTTTGCCAGTAGTTCCAAGCCAGACACCAATAAAAGAGACCACCGCCGCAACTGCTTCCAAGACCGAGACGCCATAGCCCCATGCAGTAAAGAGAATAGTAGACATGAATAATTCCTTTCCAGATCCGCATTACCGGATTGGTCAAACGGTCGGTCTGAATTTCAGACCCTCTCAGCCTTAGTCGGCTCCCGTAGTACGTAGAGTAGCGTTAACCCGTGCTCAAGTTTGGATATCTCGCCATGATTGCCTTCACAATTGTGGGCTCTTTCTGGTTAGAGATTTTCTTGAAAGTTGGAGTTCTCAGGCGTATTAAGCGCGCATTACAAGCAATCGCTCCGATCGCTTTTCTCTTTATCGCATGGGATGCCTATGCAATTCGAAGCGGTCATTGGCGATTTGATGAGGCACAAATACTGGGTATATACGGCCCGTTCTGCATTCCACTTGAGGAGTACCTGTTCTTCATCATTGTTCCTATCGCAGCGATTATGACAATCGAAGCGGTCAGACGTGTTAAAAAAGATTGGCCGGTGTAAAAATGGATTACACCCAGTTAGCCATTGTTGCGGTCTTGTGCGCCCTGATCTTTGATCTATTTATTTCTGAGGTCCGTTTAATTAAACGCAGAGTCTTCTGGAGCTCTTATGCAATTATTATCGCTTTTCAGTTACTAACCAATTGGTGGCTAACCTCTAGAAACATTGTTATGTATGACCCAGATGTTATTACTGGAGTACGCATCGCTTCTGCTCCGGTTGAAGATTTACTATTTGGTTTTGCTCTTGTACTGGGAGTTCTGTCTAATTGGATACGAATTGGCGCTTTAAAAAAGCAGCGCTAGCCACACGTATACGTCGAGCAGTTGATGTTTTTGCTCGTTTATTAAAAATGTCATATCCAATTTTTTCAACTTCATCTACAATCCCGCAGTACAAGATGCTTGCAGCTTCAATGCAAGGTCGACTCGATGCATCTAGCAGGGCAATACCTGGAGCTGCCTCTGCCTGCAGCTGTCTGACTCGAGCAATTTGAAACTTTAGCGCATCGATAATCTGAGGTGTTAATACTCGAGCCTCCAACATTTCGCGAGTTACACCATGCAGAGCAAGCTCCTGAATTGGTAAATATATTCTTCCTCGATCTAGATCCTCATCAACATCGCGAATAAAATTAGCAAGCTGAAATGCAATTCCTAGTTTTTTCGCAGACTCCAACGCCGCAACGTCGGAGTAGCCTAAGACAGGCGCCATTTCAAGACCAATGACGGCTGCGGAGCCGTAGACATATTCCATTAAGTCATCAAAAGTTTCATACTCCTGGATCGTTAAATCCATTGTCATTGAGTGTAAAAATGCTTCAAAATACTCATGAGGGATTTCAAATCGATTGACGGTATCTATCAGCGCGCCTCCAACTAAGTCATCGCTAGATCCACGTTGAAGGTCTCCTAATACAGCATTTCCCCAGTTTGAAAGTGCTTGGGCTTTTTCCTCATCGTTTAGTTGAGATGCTAAATCGTCCACGATTTCATCGGCGAATCTGGCAAAGCCATATAAGGCATGGACAAACGGTCGCTTCGCTTTTGGGAGAAGCAGGGTCGCTAGAAAATACGTTTTGCCATGCAGCGCATTGAGTCGTTTGCACTCGGCATACGATGCGCGTAAAGCTGAATCGGTAATACCCGCCGCTGTTAACTCATTCACTTAAGCAACCGGACCAACGATGCGTTCGGCGGCAAGACGTCCGGAAATTAGAACCATCGGAACGCCAACTCCTGGTTGAGTACCAGAACCGGCAAAAACAACGTTTTCAATTCCCGCAGCCATATTTCGTGGTCTAAAAGGGCCGGTCTGGAAAAAAGTATGCGCGCTAGCAAAAGGGGCACCCCGCTCCATTCCCTGTGCCTGCCAATCTAAGGGAGTTGTGAGCACCTGTGTTTCAATAGCTTCTCCGAAACCCGTATATCCTCGTTGCTCTAAAATTTCGATCATATGATCTCGATAAGGCTCTGCCTGTCTTGTCCAATCAATATCTGCATCTAAATTTGGCGTAGGAAAAAGTACGTAATAAGAATGCTTGCCAACGGGTGCCAATGTTGCATCATCTTTACTTGGAATAGTCACGAGCAAACTTGGATCACTCATGAGCATCTTCTTCTTAATGAGCTCATCAAATACTCCATCCCAGGAGTTCCCAAAATGGATATTGTGATGCGCAGTGAAGTCGTAGCTTTTAGATGATCCAACTAACATGGTTACACACGATGGTGAATAATTAAGGCGCTTAACGGACATTGGAGTTTTGCCCAAAAGATCGCGCCAGGCAACTGGTAAATCTGGATTTAAAATAATGGCGTCACATTCAATTCGTTGTCCGTCCTGTGTCAAAACTGCTTTAGCTCTGCCATTGACTACTTCGATTTTTGAAACGGTAGTGCTGTATTTGAAATCGACACCGTGTTTTTCGGCAGCTGCGGCAAGGGCGCGAGGCACGGCATGCATTCCGCCTTTGGGGAAGAAGACTCCATTGACTGAGTCCATATAGGCGATCACTGCATAAATTGCCAATGCTTGCTGGGGGCTGACACCGGCGTACATTGCCTGAAATGAGTAGACCTTTTGAAGGCGCGGATCCTTCATGAATTGATTTACTTTCGGTGCCAATCTCCTGAAACCGCCTAGAGCGATTAACCGAGCAAGATTAGGCGTTAATAAATTTAGTGGGGAATCGATATTTCGATCTATAAAGTCATTCATTTCATACTTGTATAACTTAGTAACAAAATCTACGTATTTACGGTAACCAGCGGCCTCGGAGGAGCTGATTTTATTAGCAATCTCTTCCTCCATTTGCTTTGTGTGTGCGTGCACATCGATCTGAGATCCGTCGGCATAAAAAGCGCGATACAGCGGAGAAACTGGCATAAGTTCTAACCAGTCCTTCATATCTTCGCCAACGCAGCTAAATGCATCTTGAATAAGTGATGGCATTGTAAGAACACTCGGACCAGTATCAAAGGAGTAGCCATCTTTTACCAATAACCCGTTACGTCCACCCGGAACACTTTCGCGTTCGATGACAGTCACTTTTCTTCCAGCACCTGCCAATCTAAGAGCCGCGCTTAAACCTGCCAGGCCAGCGCCAACAACGACAACGTGATCTGTTGGACCTTTTACACGTGCGACCATTTATACACTCCGTTTAGTCGCGATTTTTGCGAGTTCGAGTAGTAGCGGATGTGCTCTCTCATCAATTAGTTCATTTTCGGCCGAGCGAAGCGCTGTATCGGTGAGCTGTTCAATCATTGATTCAAGTTTTTCTTTGGCACCAGACGTAATTATCATCTCTTGCAAGATTTGAATACCATCGGCATCTAAATGAGGTGAGCCAAAATACTTTTTGCTCTCTTGGCGCATTGCATCAGTAGATGCTAAATCAGTTAATGCAATGAGGACTGTCCGTTTGCCTTCTCGTAAATCATCGCCTGTGGGCTTTCCAGTCAGAGTTGAATCTCCAAAAACACCTAATAAATCATCACGATATTGAAATGCTTCACCTAGCGGTAAGCCATAGCCAGATAGAACATTTAGGAGTTCGGGGGAGTGACGCTCTGTGAGAACGGCTCCGATGTGTAAGGGCCGCTCAATTGTGTATTTACCAGATTTATACCGTGCAACTTTTATCGATCTATCCAAATCAGTAGTTTTCTGTGTCTGTTCCAAAATATCCAAAAACTGGCCAGCCATTAATTCAACCCGCATCTCATCATGAATGGGCAGGGTATGACTAAAGGCTCGAGGTGAAAGGCCGGACTCATTCAACATTTGATTCGACCAGACCAACGCCAAATCTCCCAAGAGAACTGCTGTGGCCAGACCGTAAGCTGGTGCAAAACCTTCAAGCTCTTCTTGAACGTGCATCGATTCAAAGTGGCGGTGAATTGATGGCTTACCGCGACGCGTATCTGAGCCGTCCATAAGGTCATCGTGAATGAGTGCACAAGCTTGCAGTAGTTCAAGGGATGCAATCGCTTTAATTACGGGAGTGGTGATGTCAGCACCAGCGCTTACATAACCGCTATAGGCAAAGAGCGGTCGTAATCGCTTTCCACTATCGAGCAAGAATGAGGAGAGTGCCTGCGAAACTGGCGCTAAATCCGGTGAGATTTCCGCTAAGAAGTGAGACTGCTGTGAGAGAAAACTAGATAATTCAATCTCTACGGCATCGCGAATTTCCTGAAGTGCTGCCTTGGCCTGTGAACTCACTCCTTAACGGTACCCTCACTCAGTGGTAGTCCGCACTTCGTATTCCTTAGAGTTCTTCCCTCCGAAAGATGGTGAGGGTGAACTCCGTTTGTGGAGCGCCCTCGAGGAGCTAGAACATATTGCGCCAGAGTTCGTTTCGGTCACATACGGTGCTGGAGGTTCGACCAGGAATAGAACTATCGGCGTCACTGAAGAAGTGACCCACCGAACTAAGATTCCAACCGTTGCTCATTTAACATGCGTAGGTTCAAGTCGCCAAGAGCTAATCTCAATTTTGCATATGTATCGCAACGCCGGCATCCGTGGCGTGCTTGCCTTACGTGGAGATCCAGCGGGTGGACCACGGGCTCCATGGACGCCAACTTCTGATGGTTTTACTCATGCCGATGAATTAGTGCAGTTAATCCACGAGTTCGGTGGATTCGATATTGGCGTCGCCGCTTTTCCAGATGGACATCCATCATCTCTCGGAGATTCGAAAAAAGATGTAGATGTTTTACTACGCAAAGAGCACCTAGGGGCAACATTTGCTACTACCCAATTTTTCTTCGAGGTCGCTAAGTGGGAGCAGCTTGTCTATGCACTTCAAGCCCGAGGCTCGAAGATGCCGATCATCCCCGGAATTTTGCCCATTACAAATGTGAAGCAGCTACATCGAATGGCCGAACTTGGTGGAACTCCAATTCCGCCCTCAGTTTCGGAGGCTTTTTCAAAGGTCGAGGATGATTCTGATGCCGTGCACGCCTTAGGAATCGAACTAGCTAGCAACTTATGTGAAGATTTATTGCGCGCTGGCGCGCCAAGCCTTCACTTCTATACTATGAATAGTGCAACGGCCACCAATCAGATTTATAGGAACCTAAACAATGCTCACTAAAGATGAGTTCTATGTAAAGTGGAGCCAGCTCCATAGTGATGCATCCATTACAGGCGCAGTAGCCTGGTGGCTCAAAATCTCATATCGATTCGGCCTCGTTGCAACACTTCTTCGGATCTCACCCAATGTTTTGACTCTACTAGGTTTAGTAAGCGCAGCGATGAGCGCGTTAACTGCAACCACGTGGTGGGCTGTATTTTTCCTTGTTTTCTCCCTCTTTTGCGATGGCATCGATGGAAGTGTTGCAATTTTTCAGAAGCGAGACAGTGCGTGGGGCGCAACCCTTGACTCAGTTGTCGACCGGATCAGCGAGGCGTTTTGGCTATATGCCCTCTATGTAATCGGAGTACCAGCGTGGTTAGCAATTGCTCTGTGGAGCGTTGCCGCGTTTCAAGAGTATGCACGTGCAAAATTAAGTTCGCTAAAAATCAAAGATATTGGCGTGGTAACACCGGCTGAGCGTCCTGTTCGAGCAAGTTTTCTCTTTACAGCCTTAATAATGTGGCAACTAAATATTCCAGGCGTAGTTCTCTTGTCCTGGCTCTTTTTGGTTTTGCAAGTAATTAGTTTTGCAATGGTGATTCGTTACGCACGCGGCCAATTGCGTTAGCGACGATTTCACCACTCATCCCAACTAAAGGCAACCCACCACCTGGGTGTGCAGATCCACCCACGCAATAAAGCCCCTTGATGGGAGAGCGATTCTTTGCTCGCATAAAAGCTGCACGCGCCCCATTACTTGAAGTTCCATAAATTGATCCGCCAGGTGCAGATACTGTGCGTTCTAAATCGGCCGGTGTTCGAATAGTTAAAGATTCGAGGCGTTCGCGGACTGGAATTCCATGAGCTTCAATCTGATCAATAATGGAGTTGGCATACTTTCGATTAAAGTTTTCATCATTCCAATCAAATTCGCGTGAGCCATGAGGTGGAACATTAACAAGCACGGACCAGCTTTCAAGGCCTTCGCCCTTAACCATGTGATCGTCATGGGGAGAGCAAATATAAATCGTAGGATTTTCGGGCGGCATTTTTTCTGAAAAAATTGAATTGAATTCAGCATCATAATCAGGAGTGAATAGAATCGTGTGGTGGCTAAGTACTGAAGTTTCAGATTTTCGAAGCCCCAAAAGTAGAGTAAACCCGGCAATCGAAGCATCTGCTCGAGCAATATTTTTTCGGACTTTACGTAGTTTTCGGTTTTCCGCCTTAATGAGGTGGTTGTAAATGAGTGAAGCATCGGCATTGGCGACGACGGCATCTGATTTAATTTCAGTCCCATCTTCCAAGCGAAGTCCCCGGACAATCCCCTTTTCAGTGACTATTTCTTCGACTTTTCTATTGAAGTGAATCTCCACCCCTACATCTAAACAACGCTGATGAACCAAGGTTGCCAAAGTTCCAATCCCACCTCTAATGTGCCAAGCTCCGAAAGCCTCTTCGACGTAAGCAATAGTTGCTAATACGGCGGGAGCTTTGCGTGGATCCGAACCACTGTACGTTGCATATCGATCGAGAATATATCGAAGTCGTTGGTCGGGCAGATTTTCATCTGCAAATCTACGAAGTGATTTCCATGGGGCAATGATGAAAACATCTCGAATAAGAGTTTTCCGTTTCAGTAGAGATAATGGGGATTTTAACTCTGATTCAACAAAGGGCTCGCGCGATACATCCCACATACGCGTTGCGCGCTTCATCATCTGGTCCCACTGTGTCGCACCAACTTCTCCAAAAGCGTCTCTGATGGCGTTGAGAGTGTGATGACGTGAGAGATTTGCAAACTTCACATGAGTACCATCGGCAAATCGGTAATCAAATGATGGATCTACCGGAAGAATTTCACACAGAAGACCTAGTGGTTTGCCGGTTCGTATAAAAAAGTCTTTATATACAGCGGGTAAAGTTAAGAGGGATGGGCCGGTATCGAAGGCGAATTTTCCGATCCATTCGGTGCGTAGTTTGCCCCCGTACGTATCAGATGCTTCGTACAGGCTAACCGAGTGACCGGCACGGGCTAAACGAGCCGCGGCAGTCATTCCACCCATACCCGCTCCAATTACAGCAATCTTCATACTGTGCGGCCCTTCCACTGAACATCTCCACGCATTAAATATGAGTAGAAAATTAGATAGATAAGCAATGTACTTGAAATTGGGTGCAACAGTGAATCGGGGATTCTCATGCGTGACTGGCGGGCGCTCAAAATGCGAGTTAGCACCATGAATACATAAGCAATCCAACCCCACATTGATCCCATGAGTCCGAGCACAAGTGGAGCAACTCCGGTGAGAAAGAGAAAAACTATCGCGCTCATTGAACCGAAAATAGATCCAAAGGCATGTCGCAAAGATTTGCCGTAGCCAGCTTCAATCTCACTCCAGGATGCGTACATTCGACAGCGGGCGATCTTTGCACCAGAAATAACCGCTCCACGCGACCCTGTTTTGATCAATTGACGGGCAAGAAAGACATCATCTAGAACGGCGCTCTTCACTGCTTCATATCCACCGGCGGCAGCCAAAGCCCGTTTTTGCACGATAAAGAATTGCCCATTGGCAACGGCCATTGATGAAAAAGAGGTGCGCTCTGAAAAGCCAAGCACAAGCGTACTCATCCAGGACCATTGCAAGAGTGGTTGGATTAATCGCTCACCTAGGGTAATCGCTATTTGATGAGGATAGGGTGAGAGAAAATTTAACTGGGCTGATTTCATTAAAGTTATTGATTTACTAATCGCATCGGGGGTCAAACGGACGTCGGCGTCGATAGAGACGATAACTTCTCCGCCTGAGTGAGCTTCGAGTTGATGCAACGCCCATACTTTTCCGATCCAGCCAGTTGGCAGCGGTTCGCCTTGAATTAATCGGAATTTTGGCTCATTCTCGATCGCAGCCTTAACTAAGTCAAAGGTTGAGTCTTCAGAGCCATCATCAAGGATAATGAATTCGACATGCGTTAGAGAGGTCTGTGAGCTCAGATTTTCAATGAGTTCAGAAACGTTACTCTCTTCATTGCGAAGTGGCACGATTACGCTGACAAAATCGGAAATTTCACTATCTGCCTGGGGTCTACGAATAGTAATGAAATTTATCAGAGAGAGAATAAGCGCAAAAAAAGTAGGTAGAACTATTAGCCACGCCATAGATTTCTAAGGACGCCCCAACCAACGAGTGAATAGATACGGAGTCAATACAACTCCAAAAATTCCTCCAGCAAAGAGTGCGATACCTGGTCGATCAAAGAAAAAGAGATTTCCTACAATGCCTGAAAAAAGTGCCCAAACTAGGAAGATGTCGATTGCAGAAAAAGATGTACCGCCTTTGCGGCGATCACGAGGCAGAATCAAGTGCAAAATGCCGATCAGTCCCATCCCAGTAAGTAGCCACCCAAAAGTATTTGAAAGAGGAATCTCTGGCTGAAAAGGAACATGCGCACCATTTACTACCCAACTCCATCGACCTGACATAACCATCAATGGATCTAAAAACAAATCCCACGCAGCAAGTGCAACTCCACCATAAAGGAAAACCCAATTACCAGCGACTCTTCGCGATGCGACAAGAATTGGATGCGCCATCATGATCCAAGCAAAGGGAACAACAAAAGGGACAGAGAATATTCTAAAGCCGAGATCGGCCGAGTATGAGTACTCACCAAATGGCCACGACGTTAAAACGCCGAGCTGCTCAATGGCCAGTGCAAAAGAAAAAGTTACTGCAAGATACAAAAATGTATATCGCGCTCCATATGCAAATAAGGCGTGCAAGAGCATCGCTCCAGCGCCCCAATAAACTACTGCAAGCGTTAGTAGACGCAGCGCTTCACCATCAACCAACGGGTAAGCGATCTGTAAAAAAATTGCTATGGATAAAACTGCAACAAGAAAAATATTCATCCGCCTTGAACTTCCCCTGCGTCGATTTCGGCGAGGGGAGTAGTGGCGGATCGACATGGATTAAGTCTGCCCTATATCAAGGCTTAGTTATTAATCGAACCTCGAATTTCTTTGACAGCAAAGCGTGAGAAAAGCTCTTCTGAGTACCAGGTGTACTTTGCAGTAGCAGCGATAGCAGCATTATGGGCATCACCCCTGTATGCGAAATCTCGCAAGGCTGTGGGGGATTCCCAGATTGAAAAAGTGCCCTGTAATCCCAGTGGAGCTTCGCCGATTCCAATAGCGGCAATTAAGCCCGGTGCCGACTTCAGCGATGCCGTTACCGGAGGAACTGCCCGCCAAAAACGAAGATTTTGGGACCACCGGATGCGTGCTCTGGTCACGGCGATTACTTGTCCATTCCAGTCTTTAATCGTCGGTTTGAATGGCTCTTGGCCGGCCCATTTTCCATGGGCGGAGATTGGTTCCATGATCGCTCGAAACTCATGGACCGAATTCTTGCGCCATCGCTTAACTACAAAGGAGTTATCGAAAATATCAATATCGCTAACCTCTGCAATCAATCCCCAGCGAAGTGAAGTGGCATCACGCGGAGTAAAAGTTTCACCCTTGCCAGTACCAAGTGATTTGAAGAAACCAACATTTGGAGAACTGCGTAAAACAAATCGATCAAGCGCCATTGCTAGCAGAGCGAAAGGGATCGCCCGCGCTTCTATCTTCCAAAAATATGCAACGATCATTCTAAGTTGACGACCATTGGCGTAGCGGCAGTTACCCGAAGTAATTCTGCAAAGCTCGTTGGATAAACCGAATGCGGATGTCCAGCAGCGGCCCATGCAACTTCATGTTCGTCGAGGGCCACATCCAGCAATGTGATTTCAGGTGAATTAGCCCAACCCAAAGGGGATACACCGCCAATCGAAAAACCTGATGTGTTCTTTACAAA
>CAFBRV010000022.1_pt1 | contig 11520 bp, 8 predicted proteins | sample 7270191 | NCBI WGS metagenome assembly CAFBRV01 (sample SAMEA6814197, study PRJEB35770) | uncultured Actinomycetes bacterium | biome: Freshwater; feature: Freshwater reservoir; material: water | place: Czech Republic | collected 2016-11-09 | depth 30m m
CGGTATGGTGATTATTGCGTGCATAGCTACGCAAATCATGAATCTGAAATTCAACTATTCCAGCCTCACTTGCCTTGCCCAGAAGCGACAACTTCAATGGGGCGAAGTAATCGGGGAAGATAGTTACAGCATCTATCTTCATTCAGTGACCTCACTCATGTTCGGGGGTATTACTACTACGCGTTTTTTCGCGATATCTACAGTCGGAACAAGTTGACGCACAAATGGAATTAGCACTTCGGTAGTTGGAGTTTTAATCGCTAATAAGTCTTGTCCTGGCAGATTGATGACATCGGTAACCTCACCAAATAGAGCGCCGTCTTCAAGAAAAGCCTGGCAGCCGATTAACTGCAGAACGTGATAATCATCTTCATCTTCGCGTTCCGCATTAATATCAACGTCGGCGTACACAAGCGTATTGCGAAGTTTTTCAATTTGATTTCGATCGCTATAGCCAGCAAAACCCAAGAGTAAAATTCCATTGTGGACTCGGCCAGAAGTTATCGTTAATACACCGTGATCATCGGTTTGTAATCGCTCTCCAATGGCAAAGCGCGTATCGGGGTCATCACTTCGGACTTCAATCGTCGCCTCACCAAGGATTCCATGGGCTCGACCAATGCGCCCTACGAGTAAACGCATGGCTATGTAGACCGCTACTTAATTAGGTTCGTCGGTCTCGACTAGATCAACACGTACTGTGCGACCTGCGAGCGCGCTAACAACGGTGCGCAGCGCCTTAGCGGTGCGACCATTGCGTCCAATTACTTTGCCGATATCTTCAGGGTTGACTCGAACCTCAAGAGTTGTTCCACGACGATGCGTCTTTTCAGTAACGACGACATCATCGGGATTATCGACGATCCCTTTTACTAAATGTTCGAGGGCCTCATCCATCATAATTATTCAGTAGCCGCTTCTGTTGGCGCTTCAACGACAGCTTCTGTAATTGCCTCTGGAGCTGGAACCTCAGACACAGCATCATTAACTATTGGCTCGGACACAGCTGGAACCTGTGCCACGTCAAGATTTTCAACTGGTTCGGACACTACCGGGTTCGCCTTTGCAGCTAACTTCTCTTGCGCCTTCTTCTTTAATGTTGTTGCGCCCTCTTTTGGCTCGTCCATTGCATTCTTGACTGCAGCTTCGTATGCAACGTGCTTGCCTACGCGTGGTGCTGCAACGCGAAGAGTGCCTTCAGTTCCTGGAAGACCCTTGTGCTTTTGCCAATCTCCGGTGATCTTCAGAAGCGCCTCTACTGCCTCTGATGGTTGAGCTCCAACACCGAGCCAGTACAGAGCGCGCTCTGAGTTGATCTCGATAAGGGATGGCTCTTGTCCTGGAACATAACGACCGATCTCTTCAATTGAAAGACCGTTGCGTGCCTTACGTGAATCAGAAACAACCACACGGAAAAACGGTGTGCGGATTTTGCCCATGCGCATTAAACGAATTTTTGTAGCCAAGAAAGGTATCTCCTGTTGTATGTATGTCATATCTATTCGACCACAGCGGGGTGCGTGATGAATTCGATGCAACTATCGGTCTTATGGATGTTGAGAGAGGGTAGAGGGCCCCTTCAACAGGTTGCCTATTCTGCCATCTAGAGCCTAAATACGCGAAATCGCCTATTGCGACTCTTCAAGGGCACGCTTAGCTGGATTACCTGATTTGGATTTCTTCTTAGGTGCCATAGTTGGGGCTTTTACAGGCGGTATTCCCATCCCTGCCATCCCTGCCGGCATGCCTCCATTTCGAACCTGCTTCATCATCTTTTGCGCCGCTCCAAAGCGATCTACAAGATTATTTACCTCAGATACTTTGCGGCCTGCACCTAAGGCGATCCGTGCCCTGCGAGAGCCGTTGAGTATTTTGGGGTCGCGACGCTCTTTTGGAGTCATCGACTGAACAATCGCCGTGGTGCGCAAGATTTCGCTCTCGTCAAAGCCATCAATCTGCTTCTTAAGGGCGCCGGATCCAGGCAACATTCCCATTAATTTCGATATTGATCCCATTTTCGACATCGCGCTGAGTTGATCCAGGAAATCCTCCAGAGTGAAATCCTCGCCACTTGCAAACTTTGCTTCGAGTTTGGCCGAAGTCTGAGTGTCAAATGCCTTCTTTGCAGACTCAGCCAGTGTTGCAACATCACCCATACCCAATATTCGAGATGCCATTCGCTCTGGGTAGAAAATATCAAAGTCAGTTAGTTTCTCACCAGTTGAAGCAAACATGATTGGACGCTTGGTTAATGATGCAATCGATAGCGCGGCACCACCACGCGCATCTCCATCGAGCTTAGTTAAAACAACTCCATCAAAGCCAACGCCATTTAAAAATGCCTGCGATGTACGTACGGCATCTTGACCAATCATTGCATCTACAACAAATAGAATCTCATCTGGCTTAATTGCATCGCGAATATCGCTAGCCTGTTTCATCAAATCTGTATCAACGCCTAAACGTCCAGCGGTATCGACAATTACCATGTTGTACAACTTTGCTTTAGCAAACTCGACTCCAGCTAGCGCAACTTTTACAGGATCACCGACGCCGTTGCCTGGTTCAGGAGCAAAGACTGGAGTTCCAACGCTTTCGCCTACCAATTGAAGTTGAGTCACTGCGTTTGGACGTTGTAAATCTGAGGCTACCAAGAGTGGAGTATTGCCTTGATCAGAATAGAATTTTGCTAACTTACCCGCCAAGGTAGTTTTTCCTGCACCTTGAAGGCCGGCCAACATAATTACTGTCGGAGGATTTTTTGCAAAACGAATGCGGCGAGTTTGACCGCCAAGAATTTCGATGAGCGAAGTATTTACAATCTCGAAAACGGCGTTGGCCTGACTAGTTCCAGATTGAATTGTTTCAAGGGCAGCAGTTGCTTTTTCTGATACTTGGGCAATGAAGGTTTCAACGACCTCCAACGCCACATCAGATTCAAGTAACGCCTCTCGAATCTCTGCACACGTTGATTCAATATCGCCCTTAGAGATCTTCCCGCGTGTACGCAGCGATGAGAACGTGGCGCTAAAGCGCGAAGTCAGTGAGTCAAACATGGTTCACTAAGCCTACTTCAGGGCTAGGCGCAGTTTCGCCGTTACTTCCTCCGCGCGCGCGCTGCTTAAGGCTCCTCCACTGAGTTCAGTGACATAGAGGGTATCGATCGCCTCTGCGCCCAGGGTTGTAACGATTGCCGAATTGATATCAACTCTAGATTGGGTTATTGCCGAGCCAATTCTAAATAGTAAACCTGGTCGATCATGGCTTCGTACCTCAATCACCGTGGCATCGGTTGCCGCATTATTGAAGTAAACAACCTCAGGCGGCGGAACAGGGATGCTAGGAATCGTTGCATAAGCCTTGGCTCGAGCAATGAGTTTTTCTTCCACGAGAGTTGAGTCTTCAAAGGCTTTTACAATTTCATTGCGTAATTTTACCTGCGTTATCTCTGGGGCATGAGGCTCTGGAGTAACAATCCAATACATAACGGCCGATGGCCCATGGCTCTTAGTGCGCGCTGATTTAACATCTAACCGTGCCGTATTGAGAACACCTGCAACCAACGAAAGCAAGCCTGGCTTATCGGGTGAGACGATTTCAATCGAGTAGCCACTTGAATGCGGTTCAAGCGTTACAGTTAAAACTCCGCTCTGTGCCATCACTAGCTGCTCTGGAGTAAGCGCTGGCTGTTCGGCGATCATAGATCCCGACATTGTGCGCCTGACGCGATTTACTAAATCACTCACAAGGGATGCTTTCCAGTCGCTCCACCCTGTACTTCCCGTCGCCTCTCCATCGGCGATACTTAAAGCGTGCAAGAGTTCAAGTGTGTTTAAATCTGGAATAACTTCAATAATTGATGCGATTGTCGCTGGATCATCTAAATCTCGCCTTGTTGCAGTTGCAGAGAGCAAGAGATGATGCCGAACTAATATTTGAAGTGTTGTGACATCGCCTGGAGTAAAACCAATTCGCTGAGCCAGAGGTGCTATGAGGCGTTCGCCTCGAACAGAGTGGTCTTCAGCACCACCTTTGCCAATGTCATGAAAGAGTGCAGCAAAGAGCAATAAATCAGGTCTATGTACTTTTCGAGTTAGCTTTGCAGCCTGTACCGCGGTTTCAACCATGTGGCGATCTACGGTGTGGCGGTGCAACGCATTTCGTTGAGCTAATGATCTCAGTGGACGCCACTCAGGAATCCACCAAAAGATAATCTCTTCTTGGTCAAGGCTTTCAAAAATTCGAACCATCGACTCACCCGCACCGATGAGGGCGATGAGATTCTCTCTCGCCTCGCGCGGCCAAGGAGTTGGCAGCGCGCCAGTTCCGTTAATCAGGGATTCGGTAATCAGTGCGCAACTTTCAAGTGCGATGGGTAGACCTAGCTGAGCGGCTGTAGCCGCCGCGCGTAACCCAGTCACTGGATCCTCAGAAAAAGAAATTAGAGGGTCGATGACAATCTCATTGCTGCTCACGCTGATATTTTTGGCCACTGAAACAGTCCGAGGTTTTCGCAAATATCTGCCGAGACCATCTCTGCCCTTGTGATCGAGTAAATGCCATGTGTACTCAAGAAGATAATCAACTAACCTCGCCGCTTTTGCAACCTCGCTCATCATGGCGTCGGCATCGCTATAGTCAAGTGCAGATGCAACTTTGTCCTGCTCTTGAAATAGTAAGCGATCTTTACTTCGTCCGGTCACAGTATGTAACGCTTCGCGAACATTATTTAACGTCGACTCTGCCCAACTAATTCGCTCAAGCGGCACAGGAACGCTGCCAGATAATGCAATTGCTCGTAATGCGCTGATGTCGCGCAGACCCCCACGTGCCTCTTTTATATCTGGCTCAAGAAGATAGGCCAACTCCCCTGCACGTTCGTGACGAATAGCCATTGCCACTTTTAACTCAGGAAGTCGTGAACGAGAATTTCTCTGCCAGTTTTCAATGCTGTCGCGCTGCACTCCGGCGACTAAGTTAGCATCGCCGGCAACAAGACGGATATCTAATAAACCAAGTGCGACTCTTAGATCACTCGCCGATGCTTTGCTCGTCTCACTTTGTGTTCGAACCGCATGATCAACAGAGTATTTGTCCCAGAGCGGGTAGAGCAGTGCGTTAACAAATGCCGTGAGTTGTTCATTCGAAAACTGTCCTTGGTGAAGAATGAGAATATCTAAATCTGAACCGGGAGCGAGCTCGCCACGGCCATAGCCACCAACTGCGGCTATGGCTACTCCCTTCTCCCCCTTAGTTTCAAGGTGATCGTTAGCGGCGTTATAAAAAAGTGAGAGAAGAGAGCGATCGCTCTCGTTCGATCGTTCTCTTCTCTCACGCGTACCCATGTGCTCTATCCTAGATTGCCTCCGACCCGCGCTCACCAGTGCGAACGCGAACAACTTGATCTACCGGCGTGGTCCAAACTTTTCCATCACCAATTGATCCCGTTGAAGCGGCTTTAACGATCACATCAACAACTGCATCTGCATCGGCATCGTCGGCTAGAACTTCAAGGCGAACTTTAGGTACTAGATCGACGGTGTATTCAGCACCTCGATAGACCTCGGTATGACCTTTTTGTCGTCCAAAACCACTTGCCTCTGAGACTGTCATACCAGTTACTCCATGGGCCTGCAGCGCGTTTTTTACATCCTCTAACTTAAATGGTTTTAAGATCGCGGTTATAAGTTTCATTAGAACGAACCTCCTCGTGATGAGCTAGACATTTCATAAGCGGTTTCTGCGTGTTCATTCAAATCGATTCCCTCAATCTCTTTATCGGCCTTGATGCGGAAACCAATTGTCTTTTCAATTGCAAAGCCAAGAATCAACGTTACGACGAATGAATATACGGCAACCATTCCAACTCCGAGAGCTTGCTTACCAAGTAGCGCAGTACCTCCTCCGTAGAAGAGACCATCTAGCCCAATGCTATTGACAACACTTGTGCCAAACAGCCCGATCGAAAGAGATCCCCAGATTCCACCGACTAAGTGAACGCCAACAACATCAAGTGAATCATCGAATCCAAACTTATATTTAAGTCCAACTGCAAGTGCGCAGAAAACACCGGCAAGTAGGCCAATAACCACCGCAGCCCAAGGAGCTACAAATGCACAGGCCGGCGTAATCGCTACCAAGCCTGCTATCGCACCAGAGGCTGCGCCGAGTGAGGTCGCATGTCCATTACGTAGTTTCTCAACAATCAACCAGCCAATGAGTGCGCCAGCGGTTGCTACCTGCGTATTAAGGAAGGCTAGCCCGGCAATTCCATTTGCAGCTAGGGCAGATCCGGCATTGAAACCAAACCATCCAAACCACAACAGGGCTGATCCCAAAAGAACAAGCGGTAGCGAATGTGGACGCATTGACTCTTTACGCCATCCAACTCTCTTACCTAAAACTATTGCTAGTGCTAGAGCGGCCGCTCCTGCATTGACGTGAACGGCAGTTCCACCAGCAAAATCTTCAAGACCTTTACCTGCAAGAAATCCAGTTCCTGTAACGGTATCGCCAACTTTATTTCCAAAGGCAAAGACCCAGTGAGCAACGGGGAAGTAAACAATCGTTGACCAGATTGTGACGAAGACTGCCCACGAAACAAATTTCGTTCGATCTGCAATTGCTCCAGAGATTAAGGCTGGGGTAATAATTGCAAACATTAATTGGAACGCAGCGAAAACTAGGACTGGAATCGGATAAATACCACCGTTATTAGTGAAATCATTTACCATTTCGCCTAGACCTGAAAATGAAATATTTCCATACCAAGGTGAATCTGCTTTATATCCAAAGGCTAATTCAAAACCATAAATAACCCACAGAATACTTACGATGCCAATAGTAATAAATGACATCATCATCATATTCAGAACGCTCTTAGTGCGAACCATTCCACCGTAGAAAAATGCGAGTCCAGGTGTCATGAGTAGTACGAGAGCGGTGCTTGCCAACATCCAGGCGGTATCGCCAGAGTTCAAAACTGTTTCGGTCATAGGAGCCATCTTTCGAGTAATGAATACAAGAGTTCTCGCCTTTGAGATTGGGGTAAAGATGGCCCCAAAGAGTTACAGGACAGGCTCGAGCGCGTTTCAGCGGCGTTGCAAAATCCGCATTTGTGTTACATCTACGTTACGCGAGCAGCCCCTGAATGTAAGCATCAGGGTCAAAAGCTGCGAAATCACCCTCTGACTCTCCCGTTCCTACCCATTTGATCGGAATCTGCAGCTCGCTTTCAATGGCTAAGGCGATACCGCCACGCGCGCTTCCATCTAATTTTGTAAGAATTATTCCAGTGACATTGACTGCTTCAGAGAAGATCTTCGCCTGGGCCATACCATTTTGACCGGTAGTCGCATCGATTGTTAATAAAACCTCACTTACAGGCGCAATCTTTTCAACGACCCGCTTTACCTTTTCTAACTCGTCCATAAGATCACTCTTGTTGTGTAAGCGCCCTGCTGTATCTATGAGTAGAAAATCCGATCCCATCTGCGTGGCTTTTTTAACTCCATCGAATGCGACGGATGCCGGATCCCCGTTAGCTTTGCCCGAGATTACCTCCACACCTATACGTTCACCCCACGTCTGCAACTGCTCTACGGCTGCAGCGCGAAAAGTATCTCCCGCGGCAACGACGACAGAGTTGCCCGAATTTTTTATTTGAGCGGCCAGTTTTGCCACAGAAGTAGTTTTGCCCGTTCCATTTACGCCAACGATCATAACTACCGTTGTGCCCTCTGGATTGATAAGAGCTTTCCGCGGTTTTGTACATAAATGGGAAGTCAAAGTTTCAATTAAAGCCTCTTGAGCATTTTCGCTTTTTACCTTGCGTGCAGTTTCCAAAAGTTGGCGTGTAAGTGTTGGTCCAATATCTGAGGCTAAAAGTTCACTCTCGAGCTCTTGCCAGTCGGCAGGTGCAAAAGAGTTCTCTCCCTTAATTTTCGCAATGAACTTGCTAAAGAGACCCATCTGGAGAGCGTTTATACGTTGTCAGATTCACGCAAACGTTGCGAGATAACTTCCGTTACGCCGTCACCGCGCATTGTGACGCCATACAGGGCGTCGGCGATTTCCATGGTGCGCTTTTGGTGGGTAATGATGATGAGTTGAGAGCTTTCTCGCAACTCTTCAAGCACTCCGAGTAGACGACCAAGGTTGACATCATCTAAAGCGGCTTCAACTTCATCAAGAACATAAAATGGGCTAGGACGTGCTTTAAAAATAGCTACCAGCATGGCTACAGCGGTGAGTGATTTTTCACCACCAGATAGAAGTGAAAGACGTTTAATACGCTTCCCTGGTGGGCGTGCCTCCACATCAACTCCACTTGTCAGCGGATTATCTGGATCAACTAGTATCAAGCGGCCATCTCCGCCGGGAAATAACCGTGCAAAAATATCTTCAAAGTGGCGTGCTGTATCTACAAAAGCCTCCATAAATATACTCTGCACGCGATCATCAACTTCTTTAATGATGTCAAGAAGATCTTTCTTAGTATTCTTCAAATCTTCTAGTTGATCGGCTAAGAATTTCAGACGCTCTTCAAGTGAGGAAAACTCTTCTAGGGCTAAAGGATTAATCTTGCCCAGTAAATTAAGTGAACGCTCGGCCGAGGCCAATCTCTTTTCTTGTTGTTCGCGGCGATATGGAATCAACTCAGTTGTTACGATTTCCCCGGCTTCGTTTTCAAAGAAGGTTGGTACATCATTGTGTGGGCCATACTCAGATACGAGAACTTCCGTATCGATAGAAAACTCTTCAGCAGTTCTATTTTCAAGAGATTCAATTCTCATCCGCTGTTCAGCACGTGCGATTTCATCGCGGTGAACACTAGATGTAAGTGCTTCAAGTTCGGAGGCAAGCTCGCGTCCTCGAGTTCGCACTGAAAGCGTTTCTCCCTCGCGAAGAACACGAGACTCCTCTAATCGAGCCCGCTCAATCGCCGCTCTAGATAGTGATCGCTCAATGTGAATCAATACTTCATAGGCCGACTCAGCAATAGCTGCAGAAATTATCGCCGCTCTTGCGCGAGCACCGCGACGAATGAGCGCGCGCTCTGATGCCTCACGCTCACTGCGAGCCGATTCCTCTAATGCTTGTGCACGAGCCGATACAGATGAAACGCGTTCTTCGGTCGTGCGAACTGCAAGTCGGGCTTCAACTTCTCGGGTTCGGGCAATAGAGACTGCATTGCGCAAATCTTCGGTCAAGGTGTGATCAGGCTCAGCAACTGCGCCCTGCTGGTGAAGTTGATTTTGAGCAATGACTAGTTCGCCCTCATCGCGAGACTTAGCCGCGCCGGCCTCATTAATATTTTTATTAAGTCGTTCGACTTCAGCCAAAGCAGATTTCATGTTTTGACCCGAAACTGCAAGCTGTTCAGTAAGTGAGTTAATGCGAGCATCGGATTCATTGAGTTTAGACAGGGCGAGGTCATAGTCACCTTGGCGGAGTGCAATCTCAGCGCTTTGAGTTGATATTTCAAACTTCAAACGGTCGCAAGTGTGAGTGATCTCCAAAAATTTGAGCTCGAGCTCAGCGATGAGAGCGTTGATTTCAATGAGTGAGGATGAGGATTTAGATCCTCCCCGAGCGCGCAAGCGATTTAATACATCGCCATCGCGTGTAACGACGGTGACATCGGGATTGGCGCTAAGAATCACTTCAGCTGCGCGGGCGCTTTCGGCAACGACAATATTTGCGAGTAGAGATGCGATGAGCGCGCCAATTGACTGTGAGCGGACATGAGATGCTAGAGAAACTAAGCCTGAAGGAATCCTTGAATCACTTTGTGAGCTCTCTTCATAAACCAAAACATCGGCCTGGCCGAGATTCTCGCTTCGCAAAGTCGTTAAAGCGGTAACGGCTGAGGCTAAATCTTTAACAACTAGCGCATCTGCTAGAGATCCCAGTGCAGCCGCAGTTGCCGACTCCCAACCAGAGTCGATTTCGATAAGGCTGGCAATTGAACCAAGAATATGGACGCCGTGTGAATCACCCAGCAGTGCTGAAGCACCGTCGCGATTCTGTGAGGTCAATTTCATGGCTTCAATCTTTGATTCGATCGCATTTCGCTCACGATCGGCCAAGCGCTCTGCCTCTACGAGCTCATGTAACTTTGCTTTGGCAGAGGACAAAACAACATTAGTGTTTTCAAATTGAGAATCTAAGCCCTTTTCACCGGAATCGGCATTAGCAATTTCAAGTTCGTAGGTCGAGTATTCGCGTTGCGCTGTATCAACGCGTTCTTGTGCTTCATTTCGCGATCGAGTCAAGCGTTCAATCTCTTCGCTTATCGCCTCTAACCGCGCCTGAAGCGACTTAATATGTCCTTCTTGTCGGGCGGTACCTTCGCGCGCATCGGCAATTGCTCGCATTGCTGCAGCGATTTTGTTCTCATCCATCTTCAACGCTTGCTCGCTCAGCGCCAATGCCGATGTTGCTTCAACGAGAGCCTCTTGGGATGTCGTAACACTTGCACGTAATTCGCGCTCTTCACTTCTTAAAATCTCGGCATCTTTGTCAATTGCATCTGGGTCGCGTCCAGATGCACGCGCCTCTTCAGCCTCTTCATTTAGAAAACGTGAGCGCTCCTGTGCAAGTGATTGGGTCCCTCGGAATTTTTCACGTAGGGAATTTAATTGGTAATACGTTTCTTGTGCCCGAACAAGTTGCGGTCCTTCGGTGGCAGCTTGTACATCTAATGCACCTTCGCGGGCGCGAATGATCTCTACTTCGCTCTCGACTTCAGAACGCTTTTCGCGTAAGGCCGTCTCATCGGCGACTTCTGCATCTAAAGTTTTTGATAAAGAGATGAAGTCATCTGCTAACAAACGTAGTTTTGCATCGCGCAAGTCAGCTTGAATCGTCGCTGCCTTCTTTGCGACCTCTGCCTGCTTTCCGAGAGGTCTTAACTGTCGGCGAAGTTCAACGGTTAAATCTTGAACTCGGGCGAGGTTTGCCTGCATTGAATCCAATTTACGTAGCGCTTTTTCTTTACGTTTGCGGTGCTTTAGAACTCCGGCAGCCTCTTCGATAAATCCGCGTCGCTCATCGGGTGTTGCCATCAAAATTGCATCAAGCTGACCCTGGCCAACGATTACGTGCATCTCTCGGCCAATGCCTGAATCACTTAGCAACTCTTGAATATCTAGAAGGCGTGACGCCTCACCATTTATTTGATACTCGCTGTGCCCATTACGAAAAAGTATTCGCGAGATTGTCACTTCAGTGAATTCAATTGGCAGGGCGCCATCAGTGTTATCTATTGTGAGAGAGACTTCTGCTCTACCCAGAGGGGCTCTTCCGCTTGTTCCGGCAAAGATGACATCTTCCATCTTTCCGCCACGCAGAGATTTAGCGCCTTGTTCACCCATTACCCATGTAAGGGCATCGACGACGTTACTTTTACCTGAACCATTCGGACCAACAACGCAAGTGATTCCAGGCTCTAAACGCAAAGTGGTAGCCGAAGCGAAGGACTTAAATCCCTTGAGGGTGATGCTCTTCAAATACACG
>CAFBRV010000023.1_pt1 | contig 11472 bp, 12 predicted proteins | sample 7270191 | NCBI WGS metagenome assembly CAFBRV01 (sample SAMEA6814197, study PRJEB35770) | uncultured Actinomycetes bacterium | biome: Freshwater; feature: Freshwater reservoir; material: water | place: Czech Republic | collected 2016-11-09 | depth 30m m
AGCGGCCACACCCCCTGCGATCACTAGAGAGTCGATACCTGAGGCTTTGCAGGCCGCCAGTGATTTGAGAAGTAAGACGTCGACGATCGCCTCTTGAAAAGATGCTGCGACATCGGCCTTTGCATAATCGGGTGTGCTCTCTAAATATCGAGCCACGGCGGTTTTTAAACCAGAGAATGAGAAATCAAATGGACGGGTCTGCCAATCATTAGATGTTGTTAGTCCGCGCGGAAAATTTATGGAATAGGCGTCGCCCGATTTAGCAAGAGCATCAATTGCAGGTCCCCCAGGAAAACCTAACTTCATTACGCGCGCGATTTTATCAAAAGCCTCGCCGGCGGCATCATCCATCGTCGCACCAAGTTTAGTAATCGAACCAGTAATGTCATCGACTTGTAAAAGCGAAGAGTGTCCGCCACTAACGAGCAAAGCAATAGTTGGCGACAAAGTTTCTGTGTGAGTTAAAGCGTCAACGCTAATGTGTGCGGCTAAATGATTGACGGCAAAGATTGGTTTATCTAAACCAAGTGCTAACCCTGCGGCAGCTCCAACGCCAACTAATAGTGCGCCGACTAATCCGGGACCTGCTGTGACTGCAACGGCGTCAATATCGTTTAATGAAATCTTGGCATCTTTTAATGCTTGTGAAAGCGTTGGTTGCATCGCCTCTAAATGCGCGCGGCTTGCGATCTCTGGAACAACACCACCAAAGCGTGCATGTTCTTCAACGCTAGATGCAATGACATTTGCCAATAATGTCCGCCCGCGAACAATTCCAACAGCAGTTTCATCGCAAGAGGTTTCAATGCCTAAGACGAGTGGTTGACTCATGGAAGCTCCAATCGCATTACTTGGGCATCAAGACCTGTACCAAAATAATCTTTCCGAATATTGAGCTTTAGATACCCCAATGATTCATACATACCGATCGCATCGTCGTTTCCTGTCTTTACTTCTAACATCATTGCAGTTGATCCTTGGGCTATAGCCCAATCGGTAATTAATGCCATGAGCGCCTTGGCTATGCCTTTTCCGCGATGCTCAGGGATAACCCCAACGGTCAAAATATCTGCCTCTGCTGCACCTGGAGCAAATACCCCCGCGTATCCGATGATGCTTTGCGCCGCATCTAGCGCGACAACGAAGTGGCGAGTGGGGCTAGATAACTCCTCTTTGTACTGACCGGCAGTCCAGGGTGAATACGGAAATAACTCTTTATCAAGTGAAACAAAAATAGGAAGATCAAAGGCATGTGCATCGCGATATGTAATCATCTAGCGATCCGCCGTTGCTACTGCATCTGGATGGCGCAAATAAATAGGCTCAGTTACATCGCCACTGAGCGCCACCATCGCTAACAAATCCGGAAATAGCCCGCTATGGGGTTCAACTCCGGTGGCGTTAACATCTGCCGGAAAATTAACCGCCGGTTCTCCGATGCGAATCCCATCTTTGTAGTGAGCCCAATAAACCTCTTTACGCCGCGCATCGACAGTGACAATAAAATCCTTTGACTCCACTTGAGCTGCAATTGCATCAAGTGAACAAATACCGCGCGCTGGAATAGAGCGTGCTAAGGCAAAGCTACGCGCGAATACGATGCCAATGCGCAAACCCGTAAATGGTCCTGGTCCCATTCCAACTACTACTTCATCAATTGTGCGACCTTTAATCGCTTCTTGAACAAGTGCGGGTAGAGCAGGACCATGCGCAGTGGCACCATCTCTAAAACCACTCCAGAGTAATTCGCCAGCCTCTATGATTCCTACGCAGGTTCTAGATGTCGATGTGTCAATAGCTAGAGTAATTGTCATAACGAAAAACCTGCCCAACGCTCCCCTACAGTTTTAATCTCAACTCTTCGAATCTCTTCACTTCTATCGATTGTGATTTCTAAGCGATCTTCACTCAAACGTGCCGACTCCGCACCGCCCCACTCGATTACTGTTACAGAGTTTTCAATATCTAGATCCAAGTCATCGATATAAAGGTTGGGATTTTCAGTATCAAGCAAGCGATATGCATCGACATGGATCATGGGTAACTCAGCTTTATGTACTCGTGATATTACAAAAGTTGGCGAGGTAATATCGGTGATTCCTAAACCGTTGCCAATACCTTGGGCTAGAACGGTCTTTCCTGCGCCAAGTGGACCGTTAATAAGAATTAAATCCCCCGACTTTAGGTGCAGAGATAGTTTTTTACCGAGATTAAACATCTCTTCGGCAGTGGCTACGGTAATCATGAGGGTTCAAGAGTAAAGGAAAGAGGGGGTCTGGCTAATCGCCAAACCCCCTCCCCTCGTTTACTTATTTTTACTGGTTGTAGTACTTAAGCAGAGAAGGTTGGAACAGCGGATCGATCACGAGATTTCCAGCCTTACGGCCTGCCGTAACGATTCCACCACCTGATGGCAACTTCCCACTAAGTCCAGCACTGACCAAAGATTTCGCAACAAGCACTAACTGTGCAGATGTGAAGTTACAGTGATTTGTGCCAGTTGCTGCAGGAGTTGTTGTAATTGGAGAGCCTGCTGCAGTAAAGGTTGTGTAACCCTTATCCGGTGTCATGTTCCATAACATCAGCAACTTGTTAACTGGCGCTACGTAACTCCTTGTTGTTTTATATGCAGCGAAGGCAGCTAATTTTTCATTAGCAAACTGCTCGGCATAGGCTTCAACAACGCGCTGTGAAGCACCCGCCGGAGTAATTGGATCTGCCACACCGGTCATCAGAATCGTTGGAACATTAATCTTTCCGGTGTTGCTATGAAGAGCGTTCATCTTTGCGATTGCGGCCGCATTTCCTACGGCGCGAGGTGCGCCTGGATTAGCAGCAGATAATGCGCCAAGTAATGCATCGGTAACTGTGTTACCAGAAAGGGCTGCATTAAATACAACTCGCTCGTTTTCAATTCGGGCTGAGTAATCCGTCTTTGTGTTATCAAAGATCGCGCCTCCCGCTTGAAGCTCAACATCCTGTGTTGCAAGAACGGCAAGTGCTGCTGCATTTGTTCCGTTCTCAAGGATTGCAAGTGCTGGACTAACTGCTAATGCGAACGTGAGCATGCCTGCACCTGCCGGCCCTCTAATTGAGTCGAAGTGTGCAGATTGCGTTGGAAGTCCCGACATCAATCCAAGTAACAAGAGCGCGCTACGAGATGGAACTCCTGCGGCAGCGAGCGACTTACCAGTAGCCGATGAAGTATCTGGCCAAGCACCAGTTGCCAGCGATGCCTGCAACTTACCCATAACTGTAAAGACCTTTATTAAGTCTGCGTAGGCTTCAGCATTTCCTGCAAGCCCAGCGGAATAGTTGCCACCCTTGATTGTTGGATCAAAGAGCACCTTAAGTCCCCACAAGAAATCTCCAGCCATTGTTAGTTCGGCAGGAACGTTATCGGCCATACACATTGGCGCTGCAGCAGAAATTAAGTTTGGATATTTCTCTGCAAGTCCTTGTGTGATGACGCCACCAAGGGATGATCCCCAAGCAACAACTTTAGTTGTCTTAGGGAACTGTGCCTTGAAAACACCAATTAACTCAACGTTTGTAGCTATCGCTGAATCTGGATTCCAGCCTTGACGGGCAAAGCCTGAACCTACGACTGCAACACCTTGACTAAATAGGTATTGAGCAACTGCCGCATTTCCACCAGGAACTGGCTCTGGAGTATTAGTCACTTTGTATCCACCGATAAGTGGAATTCCTGCAGGAATATCGATGTTGTAGCGATATCCATGGGAGTACAGCGCAACGGTTCCGTTGAAGTTAGCTGGCACCATCATTGAGTATGGCGCGCCATCTGATGTCACACCAACGCATGATTGGATCGGTGATTTACCGTCGCATGCAGGTGCAGCATTAGCTGCAACTGGAATCGAAACAATGATTCCAGTTACGAGAGCTGTTGCACTAAGAAGTGCAACTAAGCGTTGTTTTTTCATTAGTTTGGTAATCCCTTCGCTGGCATTGCTGGGCGCTTATATGCAGATTTAACTACTGCACCTGCACCTGAATCAGTTGTATAGGTCGTATACGTACCGCCGACTGGAAGTAGATCTCCTGTAGGTGAGTACTTTCCAACCCAGTAGCCTGTAAGGCCAACGTGGCTAGTACCTGAGAATCCGACTGGTGTTAAAGCAGAGTTAGCCAACGTGGCACCCTTTGTATTAAGTACAGTCATTAAAGATTTACGCGTTGGATTGATTCCAGCGGCTTTGAGCGCTTGAGCAGTCATGAACGCAGTGTTCATTCCTAGCAATACGTTCAAATCAAAGGCTGATCCTGGAACGGCCTTGGCGTAGATATCGGAGAAGAGCTTGATGTACTCATCCTTCAAATCTGTAGTTGCTGGAACCGGCGAAAAGCCAATAGCGTTATAAAGAACGCCTGCTGGCACTCCAGTAAGTTTGATAGTTGTGGCGTCTCCACCAACTGAACCCAGCATCCACTGCGGTGCATATTTCAATACCGCTGCAGTACCAAGCATTGCTGATGTTGCACTTGAAACTCCGAAGAGAATAACAACATCGGCTTCGGCTGCTTTGAACTTAGTTATCCAACCAGCTGCAGCTGCAGCGCCTTGGGAACCAGATGCATAAGCAACTTTAACTGCGAAGTTGACACCTGCAGTTTTAAATCCTGCGAGCGCATCTACACCGAAATCATCATCCTGATAGAGAAGTCCTATTTTCTTGCCGGCAAAATTCTCTTTAATATACTCACCCATGATTTTGGCTTCCATAATGTATGAAGGAAGAATTGCATAAGTGGTTGGATACTTCTTCACATCAGCAAAACCGCTAAATCCTGTATTAACAAATAGAACAGGAACTCCGCGCTTGGCTGGTTTTACCGAAGAGGCGACTGCTTTCACGTTCGCAGTTCCAAGAGGTGCAAGTAGTGCCATGACTTTATCTTTCAAGATAAGTTCATTGGTCTTTGCAACTGCTTCAGTTGGTACATATCGATCGTCTTTAACAATCAGTGTGATCTTGCGACCGTTAACGCCACCATTTGCATTGAGATAATCGAAGTAGGCCTTGGCTGCGCCTGGGATTTTGTTATAACCGAGAGATGCTGTTCCAGTCATTGGTAGAGTCATGCCGAGTTTTATCTCAGTTGAGCTCACACCAACTTCTGCCGCATGGGCTGGGACTGCAGTTGCAGCCAAGCTTGCTACGGCAAGCACCGCAGAAACTGAAATCAGTTTCCGGCGATTCATTGCTTTCATGTGTTTCCTTCCATCGAGGGTTTGGGTAGTGCTTTAAATCTCACTTCTTTGTCAGTTTTGCCAGTTTCTTGGCTTTCCTTGCGCGATGTTGTTCAACTGGTCCATTAGGTACAAATAGAACAGTCAAAATCAACAGCAAGCTCACCATTAATCCCGGCAAGTTCGTGGTGATGTTCTCAGAGCTGCCGATGCGGTGAGCCACCACATCTGCGATTTCCGGGATTGCCACCAGAACCACTGCCCCAATCATGACGCCTGAGAGGGTACTTACGCCAGATAGAACCGCACCTGTCAGAAGTGAAAATGAGAGGGTGAGCGGAAATGCGCTGGGTGAAACCGTGCCAATCGTCATAGAAAGCAGAGCCCCAGCCAAGCCTGCTATTCCGGCGCTGAGGGTAAAGGCCAAAATCTTGCTGCGGCCGGTGTTGATACCCGCAAGTTGGGCGGCAACTTCATGGCTTCGCCCAGCACGCCAGTTGCGGCCATATCTAGAGCTCAAAATATTGCTAAGGAGCCAAGTTGAGATGAGAGCTGCTAGGGCTGCGATCCAAAAGAACCATTTGTATTGGGTGAAATCCTCACCCAAACGTACTGGTGGGAATCCAACGTCATAGATAAGACCCTGCTCTCCGCCGAGAATTGAGAATTGATTGGCAAGGGATGGAAGTCCGACGGCAAGTGCAAGTGTTGTTCCAGCTAGATAAGGACCGGATAGGCGTGCGGCAGCGCCACCGAGAAGGGCTCCTCCAACCGCTGCAACAAGCACAGCAACAAATAGTGAGAGAACAATTGGAATCTTGAATTCATTATGTGCAACAGCGGCGCTATAAGCACCAATAGCCATGAGTGCGCCATGGCCAAGTGAGACTTGTCCTGAGTATCCAGTTAAAAGTATGAGTGAAGATATTGCAATGACAAATACTGCAATAGACGCACCTTGATAAACTCGTAACTCATCAACTCGGTTACTTAATAAAAATAATAAAAATCCGAGAATAATAAAGAAAGCAATTCGTTGCGAACCTTTTATTTTATGCACGGCGCCCCGCCTTTGTTCCAATTATTCCCTGCGGGCGAATAAATAATGTAAGTAAGAGAATCACAAATGGTGCGATAAAGAATAATCCACCGCTGATGTACATCAGTACAAATGAAATAGTTAGACCTAAGAACATTCCGCCAATTACCGCACCTAATAAGCTATCGAGTCCACCAATTACCGCGGCTATAAAACCAGAGACGAGAAGGAGTGAAAATTCAATTGAGTCTGGTGAAAAGTTTCCATTTCCATTTACCGTTTGAAATATTCCAGCAACAGCTCCTGCAGCCCCGGCCAGCGCCCAACCCAGTGTGCGAATTAAATCAACTCGAACGCCTGATAATCGGGCGATTTCAGGGGCATAGGCCGAGGCGCGAAGTGATAAACCTAAATTTGTACGTTGAAATAGAATTGTTAGAGCCACCATCAAAATGATTGTTGTAACGAGAATGAGAAGCTTTAATGGAGAGAAAACTAGAGTCTCCCCATTCACGGTAAATCCAGTGTTTGAAACGGGAGGAAGAATTCTTAAATCTTGTCCGCCCCAGTTCATTGCAATGACCGATCGAATCAATCCCAGCAAACCGAGTGTCGCAATAATTGGAGCAACGGCCGCAATCGCACCACTTGAAGAGTGCTTAACTAAGAGTCGCATTAAAACAATCTCTATTATCGCTGCGAATATCGCTCCACCCAACATTGCAATCGGCAGGGCAAGCCAGAATGAGCCGATTCGAGTAACTGCCTCATAGCCAAAATATGTTGAGAGCAGCGCCATTCCAGCTTGAGCAAAGTTAACAACTCTTGTGCTGCGCCAAACAAGAACGAATGCAATTGCCATGAGCGAATATATTGAACCAGCGGTTATTCCAATTAAGAGAGTGTTAAGTAGTTGCATGATTAGTACCCCAAATATGCAGCGCGCACTGCGGGGTTAGCAATAAGGGCATCGGCGTGATCAACTGCAACTATTCTGCCAAGGTTAAGAACTATCCCTAAATCGGCGATCTTTAAAGCGCCCATCGCATTTTGTTCAACCAAAACCACGGTTAACTGCATTGATGTCGTTAAATCACGAATTGTTTGAAAAATCTGCTCTACTACCAAGGGGGCTAATCCAAGTGATGGCTCATCAAGTAGAAGTAGTCGCGGCTTTGACATTAACGCACGACCAATAGCTAGCATCTGGCGCTCTCCTCCAGAGAGTGTGTCGGCTCTTTGCGCCAGCCTTTCACCAAGCCGCGGAAAAACACCAATAATCTCTTCCAAACTCTGACTCAACTCTTTTTTGTTCCGACGCCATATTGCACCGAGCTCTAAATTTTCTTTGACTGTTAACTCAGGAATTACGGATTTACCTTCAGAGACATGAGAGATTCCTCGACGTACTAATTTTTCAGGTTTATCACCGAGGATCGATTCGCCCATCCAACTTATTTTTCCATGTGTTGGTTTGTGTAAGCCAGATAATGTACGGAGCAATGTCGTCTTTCCTGCGCCATTTGAACCAATAATTGCTGCTAATTTACCTGTAGGAACTGCTAAAGAGACCGAGTTAACGGCGCAAATTGCGCCATGATGAATGGTTATGTTGGAGACATTGAGTGACATTTATGCCCCTGTCCCTAAATATGCAGCGATAACAGCTGGATCTCTTCGCACACTTTCCGCGCTTCCGCTTGCAATGACTTCACCAAAATTGAGTACATATAAGCTGCTGCAGACACTCATGACGACGTCCATATGATGTTCAACCAAAAGAAGCGACATCTCGGCACTTAAATTTCGAATCAGAAGATTCATCCACTCGATATCTTGAGCACCCATTCCACCTGCAGGTTCGTCTAACATTAAAATTGCTGGTTCACTTACTAACGCGCGTGCTATCGCAACACGTTTGGTATCTGGATAAGACAGTGTGTCGGCTCGACGATCGGCAAGAGCCCCGGCATAGACGCGCTCAAGTGCAATTCGAGCTCTGTCACGAATTCGATCTTCATCTTTAACATTTCGCCCAAAGGCCGCCGAGATCAAACCAGTTTGTGCTAAGTGTTGCGCACCGATCATGACATTTTCCAAAACAGTTAAGTCGGCGAATAATCCAACCCCCTGCAGGGTTCGCGCGATTCCAAGATCAACTAATTCATCGGTCCGAGGGAACTCTCGCTTGTCTCCATTGAGAAAAAAACTTCCAGAATCTGGAGTGACGAGACCACAGAGTGCGTTAAATAGAGTTGTCTTGCCGGCACCATTTGGACCAATTAGCCCAACGACCTCATTCTTGCCAATTTCTAGATAGACGTCGTTGAGAGCGCGAAGACCGCCAAAGGAGATTGAGACTCCTTCGACTCGCAACGCTGCAGAGTTAGTAGACATGAGGTGCGTAGATTCTAGGCACCCTTGGCCCAATTCGCGTAACAATCTCGTAGTTAATTGAGCCTGAGGCTGTGCCCCAGTCATCGGCCGTGTATTCACCACGGCTGCCATCGCCAAAAACTACAACCCAATCCCCTGATTTGGCCGTAGTTTCAGGCCCGAGCTCGACCACGAATTGGTCCATCGAGACCCGTCCGATTATCGGTGCCCGTTGCCCATCAAAGAAAACTCCAGCGCCCTGGGCAACCCGCGGAATCCCATCGGCATATCCCATGGCCACAACTCCAAGAATTGTCGCCTTAGAAGTTACTGCGCTTGCACCATATCCGACGGGCGAGCCAGCCGGCACATGTTTTACTAAATGTAGCTTGGCGCGAAGTTGCATCGCAGCTTTCAATCCTAAGCTGGCGCTATCGCCAAGATTTTTTACATCTGGTGATAATCCGTACATTGCAATTCCTGTACGCACTAAATCAAAGGCGGCTTTATGGTTCTTCAATGTTGCCGCTGAGTTAGACAGGTGCCTAATAGTTGGATGAATCTCAATACTCGTCAATTGCTGGTGCATCTGATTAAAGCGATTGAGCTGATCAAGGTTTTGAGTTTGCTCTGGTTCATCTGCGCGAGCGAAATGGGAGAAGAAACCAACAACTTCAACTAAAGAGAAATCAGCTTTTAACAGTTCAGACCACTCATCTAGGAAACCTCCGCGATTCATTCCTGTATCGACTTCGATGTGAATCCGTGCATTCACTTTTAGTGCACGAATCTCTTCTAGCACAGCCAATGAAGAAACAGCTACATCAATGTCATGGCTATGTGCCGCTCTAAAATCAGACCCTGGCGGTAGCAACCAAGCAAGAATAGGGATTCGGACGCCGTGTGTTCGAAGAGCGATTGCCTCTTCAAGGAGAGCCACGCCCAACCAATCAGCTCCTGCTTTCTCTGCTGCTAAACCGACTTCGATTAACCCATGACCATATGCATCGGCTTTTACGACCGCTAATAAATCAACTCCACTTATTGATTTCAGTGTTGAGATATTGGAAGTGATCGATGCGAGATCAATTCGAGCTTCGGCGCGGTGCTCCATTATCGTCGCTCCACGATAACCATTGCAGATGCGATTCCGGCATCGTGCGAGAGTGAAAGGTGGACGTCAGCGCCATCAATTAAATCGGCTATCTCTCCACGAAATAAAAAGACGGGCTTACCGTTTTCAAGGTTAATTACTTCGGCATCGTGCCAGGCCAGACCTTTGCCAGCGCTGAGCGCTTTAGCTAACGCCTCTTTAGCTGCAAAACGAGCCGCGAGAGATGCAATTGGTTTAGCGCGCTCTGCTTGCGTAAAAAGCTTCTCTAGTAGACCAGGAGTGCGATCAAGAGATGATTTAAAGCGTTCGATATCAACTACATCGATGCCGATTCCATCAATCATGCATGAAATCCTAGTGCAGTTGACTCCTAGAAGGAACGTATCGATCCACTGCAATGACAGCGACTAATAATGCGCTGCCTACAAAAAGTCCGCCTAACAAATCGGTAAACCAATGCGTGTGGCGGATAAGTGAGACAACACAAACGGTCAACGAAATCGCCACTACTCCGGCACTTGCTAGGCGACCTTGGTATCTATCAACGCGGGCGTATCTATAAATTAAATAAGCCAAAATTCCCCATGAAAGAACGGCGTTAGATGCATGTCCGCTGGGATAAGACATTCCGCCTGCGTGAAGTAAATCAATCCCATCGCGGGGTTTAGTTCTTCCAAGAAATATCTTGAAAACTCCGACTACAAAATTAAGTGCGAGTAGAGACAAAACAGCCAAGTTGAGTGGTCGCCATGTTTTGAATCTGTAAGCGATGTATGAAGCAGCCACTATTAAAATCACTGCCGTTAACCAACGTGCACCTAAGTCATCTAATCGTCTGAGTAGAAAGCCAGCAAAACCCTCAAACTGTGGTTGATGCGTTCGGTTTACATCCCTATCAAAACTAACAAGTGGACCATTACTCAATACCTGTTGGGTGACTGCGAGAAAGCCCACAAATAAGAGGGCCGACCAGCGTAGAGCGCGAAACATTTGAGCCTTGCGCATTTACTCAACCGTCACGGATTTAGCTAAATTTCTCGGTTGATCTACATCATTGCCGCGGGCCACAGCCATTTCATATGCAAAAACTTGAAGCGGTACAGTTGCAAGCACAGGTTGAAATAGCGACGGAGCAACTGGGATGCGAATAATGTGTTCGGCACCTTCAACATGCGCGCCTTCTTCAGCGATGACTATTACACGGGCACCACGGGCCTTAACTTCCTGAATATTACTAAGCATCTTCTCATCGAGTGCGTGCTCATGGCCTGCCGGAAGTATTGCAATAACTGGAGTTCCATTATCAATTAAAGCGATGGGACCGTGCTTGAGTTCGCCACCAGCAAAACCCTCGGCATGAATATATGCCAGCTCCTTTAATTTGAGCGCACCTTCGAGAGCAACGGGGTAACCAATATTTCTGCCAAGAAATAGAACAATGTTGTTGTTGGCAAAACTGCGAGTTAATTCACGCAATGGTTCGACGGTTTCAAGAATTTGTTCGATTTTTCCAGGTAATTCAAGTAACTCGTTATACAAATCGGCAACCTCGACATCATTGAGAGCCCCGTTAACCTGAGCTAGATGAAGACCAATGAGATATACGGCGATCATTTGGGTTAAAAGAGCCTTGGTAGATGCGACGGCGATTTCAGGTCCTGCGTGTGTATATAAGACGGCATCTGATTCGCGCGGAATAGTCGATGAGTTCGTATTACAGATGGCTAA
>CAFBRV010000024.1_pt1 | contig 11226 bp, 8 predicted proteins | sample 7270191 | NCBI WGS metagenome assembly CAFBRV01 (sample SAMEA6814197, study PRJEB35770) | uncultured Actinomycetes bacterium | biome: Freshwater; feature: Freshwater reservoir; material: water | place: Czech Republic | collected 2016-11-09 | depth 30m m
AGATCGCGAATAATTGCTGCAGGTCGAAGATCAAATACAGCCAAAACCGCATCTTGAATCTTTGAAACAGGAACGGTTTCTGTGCCGAAGGTTTCAACAAATAAACCGACTGGCTGAGCTTTTCCAATAGCATATGCAACCTGGACTTCGCATCGACGTGCAAGGCCCGCGGCGACAACATTTTTAGCTACCCAACGCATTGCATAAGCCGCAGAGCGATCGACTTTAGATGGATCTTTTCCACTAAAAGCACCGCCGCCATGTCGAGCCATGCCGCCGTAAGTATCTACAATAATTTTTCGACCAGTTAAGCCAGCATCACCCATAGGTCCACCAATAACAAAGCGACCAGTTGGATTAATAAGGATTTTCATATCTTTTTGCGGAAGCTCGATACTGGCCAGAATTGGCTTAATAACATACTCAATAACCTCTGGCGTCAGCGTTTTTACAACATCAACCTCTTCAGAATGTTGGCTTGAAATCACCACTGTATCAAGTGCGACTGCGCGGTCCCCATCGTATTCAATAGTTACTTGAGTCTTTCCATCTGGGCGAAGGTATGCCAGCTCTCCAGACTTTCGAACTTTAGATAGTTGTTGAGCAAGAGCGTGCGCCAACCAAATCGGCAGTGGCATTAATTCTTTAGTGTCATCACATGCATAACCAAACATCAAACCTTGATCGCCCGCACCCTGTAAATCTAAAGGATCGGCCCCTGCAGCAACTCGGTGTTCATAGGCATCGTTTACGCCCTGGGCAATGTCTTGAGACTGTTGACCAATTGAAATTGAAACGCCGCAACTATTTCCATCAAATCCTTTATCCGATGAGTCATAGCCGATATTGAGAACCGTATCTCGCACAATCGTATTGACATCGGCATAACCATTAGTTGTAACTTCACCAGCTACGTGAACCTGTCCCGTAGTAATAAGAGTTTCAACGGCTACACGGCTCTTAATGTCTTGTGAAAGAAGTGAGTCAAGTACTGCATCCGATATCGCATCGGCGATCTTGTCTGGATGTCCCTCGGTAACAGATTCTGAAGTAAAAAGGCGCTTTGACATATATTTAACCTAACTGCCGGATGGCGTGATCAAGGAGAAGATTTGCGAGAGCGTCTTTGGAGACTTCCTTGAGCGCTATGTGCGCACCGGTGCGCGCGATTATCATACCCTGCGTCGTATCTTTTCCGAATATAGCCCCACCGCTGACATCATTGACATATATAACATCAAGGCCCTTGGCCGATAACTTCGCAGTAGCTGACTCAATCAGATCACTCGTCTCTGCGGCAAAACCAATCATGATTTGATGGCTTTTAATGGCCTTTAAGCCGGCTAATAAATCAGGCGTTGGCTCTAATTCAATAGAACTCATCTCGTGCTTCTTAATCTTGTCAGTGCGAAGCTGCATAGGTCTTGCATCTGCAACTGCCGCCGCCATGACAAGAATGTCACACTCTGGAAAGCGCAGTGCTAAGGCATCGCCCATCTCTTGCGCACTTTCTACATGCGTTACTTCAATACCCGAAAGGTCAGATGTGTCGGTATTAGCGGCTATGAGATGAACCTGTGCTCCACGCAAAACCGCCGCTTGAGCAACTGCCAACGCCTGTTTTCCAGAGGAACGGTTACCGATAAATCGAACTGGATCTATCGCCTCACGAGTACCCCCGCCAGTTACTAATACTCGCTTGCCCAGCAGGTCCCGTGTGTGTCCGGTAACTTCATCGACGGTTTCAATTATTGCTGCGGTCTCTGGAAATCTTCCTTGACCGCTATCGTGCCCAGTTAGCCGTCCAAACTCTGGCTCCATCACAGTAAAGCCTCGAGCTCGAAGAAGTGCGACATTTGCCACCGTTGCCGGGGCCTTCCACATAGCTGGATGCATAGCCGGAACTATCATAATTGGAACTTCGGCGGCCAAAACTAGATTAGTTAAAAGATCATCGGCACGTCCGGCGGCGATACGGGCAATTAAATCAGCAGTCGCTGGTGCGATAAGAAAGATATCTGCACGTGCAGCAATGGAAATATGTGAGACCTCATGAACGCTCTCCCAGACCTGAGTGAAAACTGGACGTCCAGATAGCGCAGCCCATGTCGCACTCCCAACAAAGTTAAGGGATGCTGGTGTGGGAACGACCGTGACCGAATAGCCACGATCTTGAAGACGACGAAGAAGTTCACAGGACTTATAAGCGGCTATTCCTGCACCTACACCGAGAACTAACTCACGTGATGGCGCTGACATGGTTGCGTCGGTAATTAAGCGGTTGGCTCTAGATTTTCGATCGTTAGTAAGCCTTCGTTAATCTCGCGAAGCGCGATTGACAGTGGCTTCTCATGAACATGCGTCTCAACGAGTGGTCCAACATACTCAAGCAGGCCCTCTCCAAGTTGAGAGTAGTAGGCGTTAATCTGACGTGCGCGCTTTGCGGCATAGAGAACGAGGCTGTACTTAGAACCGCTTTTTTCTAGAAGCTCATCAATTGGTGGATTTGTAATGCCATCCATAGTTATCCCCGCTCATATCTCTAACTCATGTGGTCAAGAGGTCAATGCTATCAGTTCTTGCACAACCCGCTCGACCTCGTCATTAACGATCACAACATCGAAAAATGAGGCTGCGGCAAGCTCTTCCTGGGCTAACTGCAAACGCTCAGCTCTGCGCTCGGGCCCATCGGTGCCTCGGCCCTCTAGCCGCGACACTAGCTCTTCCCACGAGGGAGGTGCAAGAAAGGCGAGAATCGCTTGATTGGCATGGGATTTGACCTGTTGTGCGCCCTCTATTTCAATCTCCAATAAGACGTTTCGTCCCGCAAGAAGCGCCTCTTCAACTGCAGCGCTCGGAGTTCCATATCTATTTCCCGCAAACTCGGCCCACTCTAGAAACTCATTGCCTCTAATCCTTCTGGAGAACTCTTCATCAGAGATAAAAAAATAGTCGACGCCATCATGCTCATTTGAACGCGGCGCTCTTGTTGTCGCTGAAATGCTGACCCAAAAATCTCCAGACTTTCGCAGACGCGATGCCACTGTACTTTTTCCAACTCCCCCAGGCCCAGATAAGACGAGGAGTTTTCCAGCGGTAGGTGCATGTGTTGTCTTCATAAACTCATTTCGTAGCTCTTTTAATTGATGGCGGCCAAGGCCAGCGATCCTGCGAGTAGGTGAAATATTCAATCGCTCCATTAGAGCATGCGCTCTGACTTTTCCTACTCCAGTGAAGGCCTCTAACAACTCTCGAACGCGCATCTTTGCCACTGCATCCTCATTAGCTGCGATCTCCAAGACCGTATCGATAGAGAACTCGCCGCGTTTAATTTTGGCCTTTACTTCAGCTCTGCGTTTGCGATACTGCGCAGCCTTAGCAAGGGCGGCCATACGTGCTTCGGCAGATAGTTGTGGAGGTGCGCCCATGGAGTAAATCTAACTTACTAACCTGTAATCAGAGAATTTGCTGCGCAATGTCAAGAGCCCGTTCACGCATTGCAAGCGGACCATCGATCCACTGATTCGTTATTGGCCTTCCAATGACAACTAAGTTCGCTCCTTTTTCTATTGCCTGGCGAGGGGTCATAGTGCGAACCTGATCATCGGCTGACGCTCCATCGGCTGGGCGTACTCCTGGGGTAATAATCGTTACATCGCTACCAACGGCTGCGCGGATATCTACTATTTCAAGTGGTGAACAGACGATAGCCCGAGCTCCTGCACCGACGGCAATAGTGGCCAATGCAACCGCGCTTTCACATGCATTGTCTCTGAATCCGATTTCATGGACATCATCATCAGATAGAGATGTCAAGATCGTAACTCCCGTTATGAGAGTAGTGGGAACTGCTCGAACAGCGGCTGAAATCATTGCGCGACCACCCGATGCATGGACCGTTAGATATTTTGGTCGAAGCGTTGAAATCGCAAACGCCGCTGCACTAACTGTATGGGGAATGTCGTGAAGCTTTAAATCAAGAAAGATATCCGAGTCGGTATGGTCAAGTATTTTCTTCACTCCATCTTGACCGAAAGTTAAATAGAACTCCAAACCTAATTTATAGACCGAGACAATTCCTTCGGTAGCTTCTATCCAAGCTACGGCAGTTTCTAAATGCGGAGTATCAAGTGCTAAAACGATAGGCGCTTTCTTCTGCGTCATTGCAGATCTCCCTCTGGCCGGTGAGCAAAACCAACGGCGTCGCGCAGTGATTCAAAACCTTTAACCCGCAACAACTCTTTCAACTCACTTTGAATCGAAACTAACGCCGTCGGATTTGTAAAGCTTGCGGTACCAATTGATACTCCACTTGCTCCAGCTGCGATCATTTCAAGTGCATCGCGACCACTAGAAATGCCTCCCATTCCAAGTATCGGAATCTTTGGCATTGCAGCGTGCACTTGATAAACGGCGCGCACTGCAATTGGTCTGATCGCTGGACCTGAAAGTCCACCAGTCTTACCGCCCAAATGGGGACGCATGGTGTCTAAGTTAATTACCATTCCCAGAACTGTATTAATAAGAGCTAACGCATCTGCACCAGAATCAACGACCCCTTGTGCAATTGACACAAGATCGGTGACATCGGGTGATAGCTTGGCAATAATCGGGAGTTCGCCACCTATTGTGCGACGAACGCCGTCGATTACTTTTCGGGAAGCATCTGGGTCGCAAGCAAATACAAGTCCACGGTTTTCAACATTTGGACAGGAGATATTTACTTCAAGGGCACTAATGCCGGCAACAGATCGTAACTTGCGCGCAAGAGTTGCGTACTCTTCAACGGTCTCCCCCGCAATCGAAACGATAATCCTTGCCTTCTGTTCAACTAAATAAGGAATATCTTTAGCAATAAAGGCATCAATACCTGGTCCTTGTAGACCAATTGAATTAAGCATGCCACTTGGTGTTTCAGCCATGCGCGGGGTTGGTCTTCCAGAGCGGGCCTTGCTCATGACAGATTTCGTAACGACCCCACCAATATCGTGAAGGGGGAAAAATTGAGCCAATTCACGGCCAGAGCTTGCACATCCACTTGCTGTGAAAATTGGTGAGGGAAACCATGCGTTACCAATAGTTGTCGAAAAATCTACCTCGCTCATATAGTTTTACCGACGCTTTCCCAAGCCACTAACGCGCCATCCATTACGGGGCCGTCAATACATGAACGAAGCATCGAGAGATTGCCTGACTCATCTTTTACCGGAAGCACGCACGTCATGCAGATGCCAATTCCACAGGCCATGGACTCTTCAACGGCGCACTGATGGATAACATCGGTTCCAGTTGTAATCTCATTTATCGCCGCCAACATTGCCATCGGACCGCAGGAATAAATAACTGCGATATCTAAATCCTCAATCAGAGCCTTGATTGGATCGGTTACTCGGCCTAACTGACCCATCGAACCATCTTCGGTATATATACGAAGTGAATTGACGGCGCGTTTGCCCTCCATTGGCGCATAAATCTTGCCCGCCGTACTTGCACCTAACAACATATCGACGCGGCAACCCCGTGCATTCAAAACTTCGGCTAAACCAAATAGCGGCGCCGAACCATACCCACCACCTACTAGTAAAACCTGAACAGGCTCAGTTGGAATTCCGAATGCCGTGCCTAAAGGAACTACAACATCTAGTACCGCTCCCTCACTTTGTGCGCACAGCCACTTACTTCCAGAGCCATGAGGAGCGACTATTAACTCCATCGTTCCTCCAAAAGATGAACTATCTGAAACTCGAGAGATAGCAAAAGCTCTTCGAAGCACCATCCTCGAACTTTCGCCACCCACGCTTATTGCTACAAAATTTCCCGGCCTGCATTGATTTGCAATCTCACCAATACTAATAATGAGTTGGTGATACTGACCCACACGTTTGTTTGCAACCAATGTTGCCTTAATTTGGGCGGCAGCTTTATTTATTGTTGCCACTTTATGAAAGCCACTCTTGCAGTGGTTTTATTGATAACTCATTGGATTGCAGGAAGCGAATACCTTCGACTGCCGCGCTAAATCCAGCGGTTGTAGTAATAATAGGAATTGAACGCTGCACAGCCGCAGTCCGTATAAGCCAACCATCGGCTCTGGTGCCACGCCCAACGGGGGTGTTAATCACCAAATCGATATCCCCCGCATTAATAATGTCCACGATTGTTGGTTCACCCAGTGGACCAGTTCCATCTGAGTTTTTACGTACGGCAATTGAGTTCACTCCATGGCCTGCCAAATACTCGCAAGTGCCTTGGGTAGCCAACACCCTAAAACCGAGTTCGATTAATCCCGCTGCTGAAGCCACGCCAGCTAACTTATCTTTATCTGCAAGGGAGATGAAGACCGTTCCAACTTTTGGAAGCGGACCAAAGGCTGCGATCTGAGATTTCGCATAACTCTCACCAAATCCGGGCGAAATTCCCATCACTTCACCCGTCGAACGCATTTCAGGGCCTAAAACCGCATCAACACCCCGTCCATCACTGCGACGGAAGCGATTCCACGGCAACACCGCCTCTTTAACGCTGACTCCTTTAGCAACGCCATCTCCAGTAATTGGCAACAATCCCTCGGTGCGCAATTCGGAAATTGAGGTACCAAGAGCAATACGGGCAGCGGCCTTAGCCAGCGGCACACCAGTTGCTTTACTAACAAAGGGGACCGTGCGCGATGCTCTGGGATTAGCCTCTAAAACATAGAGAACCTCATCGGCCATTGCAAATTGAATATTTATCAATCCGAGAACACCAACGCTTTGAGCAATTTTCTGGGTTGCAGATTTTATGGCTTCCAGTTGATGGGTCGTAATTGTCATTGAAGGCAAGACGCAGGCGCTATCACCACTGTGAATTCCCGCCTCTTCAATGTGCTCCATGACTCCGCCAAGGAATAGTTCGGTTCCATCAAAGAGAGCGTCAACATCTATTTCAACTGCGCTATCTAGAAAGCGATCTACCAATACCGGGTGATCGGGAGTTATATCAGTAGCTCGTGTGATGAAACCTCCCAGTGCTTCATCGTCATAAACAATCTCCATCCCACGGCCGCCTAAAACAAATGATGGTCGCACCAAAACCGGATAGCCAATACGTGTTGCGATTCTCTTAGCCTCTAACTCCGATGATGCCATTCCGAACTCAGGCGCATTAAGGTTTTGTTGGAGCAGAATCTCTCCAAATGCGCCTCGCTCTTCAGCTAAATTAATCGCCTCTGGGCTGGTTCCAAGAATTACTACCCCATTAGCCTTTAGATGCGCCGCTAAACCTAAAGGCGTCTGACCTCCCAGTTGGGTGATGACCCCTAATAAAGGTCCAGCGAGAGTTTCGGCATGTATTACTTCTAGAACATCTTCTAAAGTCAGAGGTTCAAAGTAAAGCCTATTGCTTGTGTCATAGTCAGTTGAAACGGTTTCAGGATTGCAATTGATCATGATCGTTTCATAACCCGCCTCACGAAGTGCGAAGGAAGCGTGGACACACGAGTAGTCGAATTCAATTCCCTGACCTATGCGATTGGGTCCGCTACCCAAAATTATAACGGCGGGCGTCGTTCTCGTTCGAACTTCGCTCTCTTCCTCATAGCTGGAGTAGTGATAGGGAGTGAAAGCTTCAAACTCTGCCGCACATGTATCTACGGTTTTATAGACTGGTCGAATAGATAGATGATGACGCACACGACGTACTTCATCCTCGGAAATTCCTCGAAGCAACGCAATTTGAGAGTCCGAGAAGCCCGATGCTTTAGCTGATTTCAAAACACTTGCACTTAACTCGCCAGGTTGGGCAATCACTGCGGCATGCTCGTTAATAACTTGAATCTGGCGTAAAAACCAAGGATCAATTTTGCAGGCTGCAAATACTTGATCGATCGTTGCCCCACCCCACAAGGCGCGCTGAACTTGCTGTAAGCGATACTCAGTGGGCGTTTGCATTTCATGTAAAAGCGCATCACATTCGCTCTGACTCACATTAGGCCAAGTAAAAATAGCCTCTTTGCGCTCTAAAGATCGAAGCGCCTTCATCAACGCCTCTGAAAAGGAGCGACCAATAGCCATCGCCTCTCCGACACTCTTCATCGTGGTTGTCAAACGTGGATCTGCGTCAGAGAACTTCTCAAAAGCAAATCGAGGAACTTTAACAACGACATAATCAAGAGTTGGTTCAAATGAGGCAGGAGTAACTTTAGTAATGTCATTGTTAATCTCATCTAATGTGTAGCCGATTGCTAACTTAGTCGCAATTTTGGCGATAGGAAAACCCGTCGCTTTAGATGCAAGAGCGCTTGAACGAGAAACACGCGGGTTCATTTCAATGACGATGATTCGACCATTGACTGGATTGACCGCAAACTGAATGTTGCATCCACCGGTATCCACTCCAACTTCGCGGATGATATCGAGTGAAAGATTACGAAGTTTTTGATACTCAACATCCGTCAGGGTCATTGCCGGGGCAACTGTGATCGAATCACCGGTGTGAACACCCATAGGATCGACATTTTCAATACTGCACACGATCACCACATTGTCTTTGTGATCTCGCATTACTTCTAGCTCATACTCTTTCCAGCCGATAATCGACTCTTCTAAAAGCACTTCAGAGGTTGGGCTGTAGCGAAGGCCGGCACCTGCAATCTGCTCAAGTTCATCTCTGTCAAAGGCGATGCCAGATCCGAGTCCACCCATAGTAAAAGAGGGACGAACGACTACTGGGTAATTCAAACTCTCTACGGCCGCAAAGATTTCCTCCATCGTATGGCAGATTATTGAAAGCGCTGATTCTCCACCAACCTTTGCCACGATGTCTCTAAAGAGTTCACGATTCTCGCCACGGTTAATAGCGGCAACATCTGCTCCAATGAGTCGAACTCCATATGTGGAAAGTGTTCCTCGCTCAAACAACAAAATCGCGGCATTGAGTGCGGTTTGACCTCCCAAAGTAGCTAGAACCGCATCTGGCCGCTCGTGTGCAATAATCTTTTCAATAACTTCAGGAGTGATCGGCTCGATATACGTGGCATCGGCAAACTCGGGATCGGTCATAATCGTTGCAGGATTAGAGTTAACGAGAATTACTCGAATTCCCTCTTCGCGCAAAACTCGACAGGCCTGTGTGCCTGAATAATCGAACTCACAGGCTTGACCAATAACAATGGGACCACTGCCAATGACTAGTACCGATTTAATTGAGGCATCTAGTGGCATTAGGCACGTACTTTCTTGTTCATAAGCTCTACGAAGCGATCGAAGAGATAGGCGGCATCGTGTGGTCCCGCCGCCGCTTCTGGGTGGTACTGCACAGAAAAAGCAGGGCGATCAAGAAGTTGCAAACCCTCAACAACTCCATCGTTAAGACATACGTGAGTTACTTCTCCCTCACCATAGACCGTTGAAAAAATCGCATCAGTTGGAGCTTTAAGTGCAAAACCGTGATTATGCGATGTGATCTCTACCTTGCCGGTGTTTTTATCCAACACCGGTTGGTTAATTCCTCGGTGCCCAAAATTTAACTTGTAGGTTTCAAAACCGAGTGCTCTACCTAATATTTGATGACCAAAACAAATACCAAAAATCGGTATCTGTTGTAGGAGTAGCTCTCTTACAAGCTCTACGGTCTCCCCCATTGTGGAGGGATCTCCAGGTCCGTTGGATAAAAAGACGCCATCGGGATTTAAATCCATGATTTCTTGAAGAGTCGAGTTGTATGGAAGCACATGTACCTCAACTCCTCTCTGCGCTAACGCGCGAGGAGTTGCGCCTTTTATGCCTAAATCCAGAGCTGCAACAATAAACTTCCTTGGCTCAACTGCCGGAACGATATATGGAACGGGTGTAGAAACATCGGCAACGAGAAAAGCCCCTGACATCACTTCAACTTTACGGACTTCTACGACCATTTCTTCGCGAGTTAAATCTAAGTTGGAAAAAATACCCACTCGCATAGATCCTCGATCACGTAGATGACGCGTGATTGCACGCGTATCTACGCCTTGAATTCCCACTACATTCTGGGCGATTAGCTCACTCTCAAGATCGTTTTCACTGCGCCAGTTAGAAGTTAGCGTAGAGGGATTACGAACAACGAAGCCTGCGACCCATATCTTTTTCGATTCATTGTCCAGTGAGTTAACGCCAGTATTTCCAATATGAGGCGCAGTCATCACGACAACTTGCTTGTGATATGAAGGATCCGTCAATGTCTCTTGATAACCGGTCATACCCGTCTGAAAAACCGCTTCGCCAAAGGTTTTTCCAGTAGCGCCCCAAGAGGTACCTTCAAATATTCGACCATCATCTAAGACGAAAAATGCTGCACTCATTAACCAACCTCTTTTGAAAGGAGTAAACCATCAATGAGCGTAGGTATTCCATTAAAAAATGTGTGCGTTACAACACCAGGTAGTTCATATCCATGAAAGGGAGTATTCCGGCTTTTGGAAGCGACAAGATCTCGGTCAACTATCCACGAAGCTCGGGGATCAATGACAGTTAAGTTAGCGATCGAGCCAATCGATAAATTATTTCCGTGATTTTCATAACCACCGATCCGTGCAGGCGCAGTGGAAAGACGATCTGCAACGCCAGCCCATGTTAACAATCCAGTATCTACCATCGTTTTTTGCACTATTGAAATCGCTGTTTCTAGCCCAAGCATGCCAAAGCTTGCCTCTTGCCATTCACACTCTTTAGATTCCACACTGTGAGGCGCATGGTCGGTGGCGACTATGTCAATGGTCCCATCGGCAAGTGCCTCTCTCAAGGCCATGACATCCTTTTCACTTCTTAAAGGTGGATTAACTTTGAAAATTGGATCATAGGATCGAGCCAGTTCATCGGTTAACAGCAAGTGATGTGGTGTTACTTCGGCCGTAACATTGATACCGCGGGCCTTTGCCCACCGGATAATTTCTACACCCCCGGCCGTTGTCACATGGCAGATATGCAAACGCGATTTAACGTGGTCCACTAAAAGAACATCTCGGGCAATAATCGCTTCTTCAGCAACTGCTGGCCAACCTTTTAAACCAAGGATCGCAGAAACATTTCCTTCATTCATTTGTGAACCGACGGTTAATCGAGGTTCTTGCGCATGCTGTGCGATGACTCCATCAAACTTCTTAATGTATTCAAGCGCTCGACGCATTACTAAAGGATCAAAAACACAGTTTCCGTCATCACTAAATACTCTAACTTTGGCTATTGAATCGGCCATGGCACCGATCTCGGACAG
>CAFBRV010000025.1_pt1 | contig 10664 bp, 7 predicted proteins | sample 7270191 | NCBI WGS metagenome assembly CAFBRV01 (sample SAMEA6814197, study PRJEB35770) | uncultured Actinomycetes bacterium | biome: Freshwater; feature: Freshwater reservoir; material: water | place: Czech Republic | collected 2016-11-09 | depth 30m m
ATTTGAAGTTCTAGAACCTAAAAAGTTTGAAGAGATTTCGCGATTAGTCGCCGAGCGCTCTCCTTCTCGCGATTCATTGACTTCGCAGGTCATTGCGATCGTTACCGATGATCTAGCTAAAGATGCGATACATGCAACTGTTACGGGTCGCCAGAAGCACTTTTTCTCGGTCTATCAAAAAATGGTTGTTAGAGGTCGTGAATTTAATGAAATCTATGATTTAGTTGGCATCAGAGTTTTAGTTGATGATGTTCGAGACTGTTACGCCGTTTTAGGCTCAATACACGCCAGATGGAGTCCAATTCCTGGGCGATTTAAAGATTACATCGCGATGCCTAAATTTAATCTCTATCAATCTCTTCATACCACGGTAATTGGACCTACTGGAAAAGCGATTGAAATTCAGATTCGCACCTTCGATATGCACTCGCGCGCCGAGTTCGGAATTGCAGCTCACTGGAAGTACAAGCAGGGACATGAGAACAATGAGAGCTCACCAGAAATGTTATGGCTTCGCCAGTTGCATGAATGGCAAAAGGAGACCGAGGATCCTTCAGAGTTCCTGGAGGCCTTGCGCTTTGATTTAGGCTCACCCGAAGTCTTTGTTTTCACGCCGAAGGGGAGTGTTGTAGCTCTTCCTGGGGGATCAACTCCAGTTGACTTTGCTTTTTCAGTTCACACAGATGTTGGAATCAGATGTGCAGGAGCTAAAGTAAATGGACGCTTAGTCCCACTTGAATCTCGTTTAAGTAATGGTGATGTTGTCGAGATTTTAACTAACAAGGGTGAGCATGCAGGCCCAAGCCGAGATTGGCTTAACTTTGTGCAGAGTCCACGTGCGCGTTCAAAGATAAAGGCGTGGTTTAGCAAAGAGCGCAGAGAAGAAGCGATAGATGCCGGTCGTGAATCTATCGCCCGTCAGATGCGTAAAGCTGGGCTGCCTTTGCAAAAAATATTTGCCGGTCACTCCCTTCTAGAGCTTGCTCATGAACTCCATTACAGCGATATTGAAGGTCTTTACTCTGCAGTCGGTGATGGCCATGTTTCGGCCGCATCGATTATCGATAAGTTGGTAGTGGCACTTGGGGGAGATGATTCGCACCCAGAACCGACGATGGATGTTTTGCCGACACGAGCACCAGTTAGTCGCAGGTCTAGTAATTCAGTTGATGTTGAAGGCGCAGGTGATGTACTTGTTAAACTCGCACGCTGTTGTACACCCGTACCGGGTGATGAAATCATGGGATTCATCACCAAAGGAAGTGGTGTCTCAATTCATCGAAGCGACTGCGTCAATGCAGGAGATTTAGTTACAAATCAGATCGATAGAGTTGTAAAAGTAAAGTGGCGAGTGGGTGCAGGCTCGATATTCCTCGTAAATATTCAAGTTGAAGCATTGGATCGTGCATCACTTCTAGCTGATGTCACGCGAACTCTGTCAGATCAGCATGTAAATATTTTGAGTGCCTCCGTAAGTACGTCGAAAGACCGCACGGCCTTCTCGCGCTTTACTTTCGAAATGGCAGATGCGACGCACTTAGATGCGGTTTTGGCTGCGGTACGTACTATCGAAGGCGTCTACGACGTCTATAGAACAACTAATAATTAAATTAGCTAAACTCTGCCAAACTCTTTTCCGCCTCTGCTAACCACACTCGTCGGGCAGCTGCAGACTCTAGAGCCTCAGCTGCTTTCTTAGCATTGCCAGCGGCCTGCGATTTAGCGGCGGTCTTTTCATAGTTCTCAATTGAATCGCTTAATTGTTTTACTACTTCTTGAGCTCTCGCCTTTGCCGCTGGATCGCTCTTGCGCCAATTATCAGCCTCTGCTGCCTTTACGACGGCTTCAACTGCGTGGACCCGCGCATCCAGAGATGCCCGCTTGTCGCGATGAGTCATACCAATCTTGCTCCATGCATTCATATGCTCACGAAGCGCCTTCTTAGCTTCATCTAATGATGTAATTGGCACAATAGCCTCAATGAGTAGAACAAGCTCTTCGCGCTTAATTAAATTGCTCGCCATAGTTACATCGCGCTTTTCTAGATCTGCATTTTTAGCGGTGAAGAACTGATCCTGCGCCGCTTTAAAACGGGCCCACATCTTTGCATCATCACTTGGCTTGCCTCGACCCGTTGCCTTCCATGCATCCATCAATGTCTTGAAGCGTTTAGCAGTTGGAACCCAGTCGGTCGAAGTCGCTAAGCTTTCAGCTTCAGTAATAATCGCTTTCTTCGCATCAGAGACAACGCTCTGTACCGCCTCAAGGGCTGCAAAGTGGGTGCGTCGGCGCTTATCAAACTTATTGCGTGAGGACGAAAAGCGTTTCCACAGTTCAGCATCTGCGCCTTTATCTAAACGTGGCGCCGATTTCCACTCATCTAACAGTGTTTTTAATCGGTCGCCAGTAGCTTTCCATGATTCGCTCATTGCTAAGCTTTCGGCCTCTGCAACTATCTTCTCTTTCTCAATAACAATTTGTTCTAAGCGCGCTTTCTTAGCAGCGGTCTCAGCGGCCTTCTTAGCCTCATAGGCTTCACGATGACCTTCGATCAGTGGTTCGATTTGTTCAACGGATGCGGAGAGGGCATCTAAATCGCCAACAGCATTTAACTCTCTAATCGCATCGCGCAGTTTCTTGACTGCGATGTATGCATCTGAAGGAACCAACGCTCCACTTTTAACGCGAGCTGCCAAGAGTGCTACTTCTGCAGCCAGCATCTCAAATTTGCGGACAAAGTATGTGAGCGCCTCTTCTGGTGATTTCCCAGGATATGAACCGACGGCTTTTTCACCGGTGGATGTTCGAACATAGACAGTTCCGTCTTCGCCTACTCGCCCAAATGCTGCAGGATCTCCAATCAACGCACTTGCTGCCGTTGCTACTGGAAGTGGATGTATATCGGTCATGGTGGTGATCCTTTCAGCGCGTTGTTCAAATGAACGTCGCTATCTATGGCGCGGGCTCTGTGAGGATTACCCCAAAGAGCGTGAATTCTGCGTTTGTGTAGGGTAAAAGGTACCCTGTACCAGCCAGATAGCGTCAATCGAGGTTATGGCCAGGGAATAAGGGGTACAAGGATGCTCGTAGCCTCATTTGCCGCCCCCATGTTTGCTACAAATTGCTGGGTTATCGCCAGCGCCCCTGGGGCCGAGTGCATTGTTATAGATCCAGGAATGCCCGATGTGAGCCATCAGCTCTCGGCCATCCTTGACGAGTTCAAGCTCAAGCCCGTGGCCGTTTTCGCCACCCATGGCCACTTAGATCACACTTTTTCGATTACACCTATCGCCGATGGCTACGAGATTCCCGCATATATTCACAGCCAAGATCGCATTGCACTTGCCCATCCCGAACGAGTCCTATCTCCAGAATTTGCTGCGACATTGGCGGGCATGGAGTTTGTCGAGCCACGAGATGTAAGAGAATTGCGCAATGGTGAGCAACTGGAGATTGTCGGGCTTAGCATCACAGCTATTCACGCGCCAGGTCATACGGCAGGCTCATTGATGTTTGAAGTATCAAATGAACTACTTATCAGTGGTGATGTTCTCTTTGCCGGCTCCATTGGGCGTACGGATCAACCGAGCGGCTCGGCAAAGGATATGGAGGAGAGTTTGAGAAAAAAGATTCTGCCTCTGAGTGATCATTTACGTGTCTTGCCTGGACATGGAGAAGAGACAACCATTGGCCGCGAAAGAGCGTACAACCCATATTTGAACTCACTTAAGAAACGCTACAAATGAGCCGACAGAGAATTCAAGCCCCTAAAGGGGTAAGCGAGTACGTTCCGCCACGTTCGAAGTTATTTGAGTTTGTTCGAGAGAGTTTGATTGCACCTGCTCGTCTTGCCGGATATCAATTAATGGAGCTGCCTGTTTTTGAAGATACCGAACTCTTTAGTAGAGGAGTAGGCGCTTCAACTGATGTGGTGACAAAAGAGATGTACACATTTACCGATAGGGGAGATCGCTCGATTACCTTGCGCCCTGAAGGAACAGCCGGTGCAATGCGGGCAGTAATCGAACATGGTTTAGATAGAGGTCGTTTGCCGGTAAAGATTTGGTATTCAGGTGCTTATTTTCGCGCCGAGCGCCCGCAGGCCGGACGGTACCGTCAGTTCTACCAAGTAGGTATTGAAGCGATTGGTTTGGATGATCCAGCAATTGATGCCGAAGTAATAGCTATTGCTGATGCTGGCTTCAAATCAATTGGATTAAAACAGTATCGCTTAGAGATTACTAGTCTTGGTGATGCACAGTCACGCGCGGCGCATCGCGTTGAACTTCTAAAATTTATTGCAACTCTTGATTTAGATGAAGCAACTGCCGCTAGAGCGTTGATTAATCCCTTGCGTTTATTTGATGATAAACGAGAAGATATGAAGAAAGCCATGGCACAGGCACCCTTGCTGATGGATTATTTAAGCGATGCATCTCGTAAACATTTTGAAGAGGTAAAAAAGTATCTAGATGTATTGGGTATTTCATTTGAACTTAATCCACGGATGGTGCGAGGTTTGGATTACTACACGGGTACTACATTCGAGTTTGTGCATGATCTATTAGGGGCTCAATCAGGTATTGGTGGAGGCGGTCGCTATGACGGATTAATGGCCGAACTCGGAGGTCAGGAGCTCTCCGGAATTGGTTTCGGTCTCGGAGTAGACCGTGCACTATTGGCCGCCGAGGCTGAAGGTGTTATCGCAGCTGATGGCTTTGTATCGGACTTGTTCATCATTCCACTTGGTGATGGGGCGATGCAGAAGGTTTTGGAGTTAGCCACACATTTGCGCAACGCCGGAAAGATAGTTGAAATAGCCTTTGGTGACCGATCTTTAAAAGCTGCAATGAAATCGGCGGATAAGAGTGGCGCCCGACATGTTGTAGTACTTGGAGATGAAGAGATCGCTTCTCAAAGCGTTGAACTGAAAAATATGAACACCGGTGTATCGGTATCGGTTACAATTGAATCCTTAATCACCGCACTGTAGAAAGCGAAACCATACACATTATGTTAAGAAGCCACGATGCAGGCACGTTACGCAAATCCGATGCCGGCACAGTTGTTACTTTGGCTGGCTGGGTTTCGCGCCGCCGCGATCATGGTGGTGTGGCATTCATCGATCTTCGAGATGCATCGGGCTCTGTCCAGGTTGTCATACGTGATGAAAAAATTGCTGGGGCTCTTCGCGCTGAATGGTGCTTACTCATCACTGGCGAGGTTCTTGCCAGACCTGCTGGAAATGAAAATTCAAATATTCCAACTGGCGAGATCGAGATTATGGGCGACACCGTAGTTGTCTTGAGCGAATCGGCACCGCTGCCATTCCCTATCGATAGTGGCAACGACTCAGATATTGGCGAGGAAGTCCGACTTAGGTATCGCTACTTGGATTTAAGGCGAGAAAAGCCTGCGGCCAACCTGCGACTTCGTTCAAAAGTTACTTCGACAATCCGACGCGTCATGGAGGATGAGTCATTTCTTGAGATTGAAACACCATATCTGACACGTTCAACACCAGAAGGTGCTCGCGACTTCTTAGTACCTGTTCGACTTCAACCTGGCAGTTGGTATGCCCTTCCACAGTCTCCTCAACTTTTTAAACAGTTGTTAATGGTTGCGGGTATGGAAAAGTATTATCAGATAGCACGCTGTTTTCGTGATGAGGATTTTCGTGCAGATCGGCAACCAGAGTTCACTCAATTAGATATTGAGATGTCCTTCATTGATCAAGAGGATATTTTAGCTGTAGCGGAAAAGATAGTCGCTAAAATTTGGCATGATGTTCTTGGATATGAGATTCAACTACCATTAAAACGCATGACATATTCCGATGCGATGTCTAGATATGGCTCAGATAAACCAGATCTTCGCTTTGGTAACGAACTTTCAGAGCAAACCAAGTTTTTTGCAGAGACTACGTTTAGGGTCTTTCAAGCTCCATACGTTGGCGCAGTTGTCATGCCAGGAGGAGCAAGCTCTCCACGACGCGAGCTCGATGCTTGGCAAGATTGGGCTAAGGCGCGAGGCGCAAAGGGATTGGCCTACATTTTAATTGATACCGATGGCGTTTTAGGCGGACCTGTTGCTAAAAACTTAAGTGAAAGCGAGAGCGCCGGAATCGCCGCATCCACCGGAGCTAAACCTGGGGATGCAATCTTTTTTGCCGCAGGTGAGCGAAGTGCATCATTGAATCTTTTAGGTGCCGTTCGACTTGAAATCGGAAAACGTTGTGGACTCATCGCACAGGGTTCATGGGAGTTTTTATGGGTTGTCGATGCGCCTATGTTTGAACCAACTGATAACGGGGGATGGACGGCAGTTCACCATCCCTTTACTGGTCCAAAACCTGAGTTTGCGTCGACTTTTGCTACCGATCCTGAACATGCATTGGCCTATGCCTATGACATAGTTTTAAATGGAACCGAGCTTGGCGGAGGCTCCATCCGTATCCATGATCAGAAAATGCAGAGCGAAGTTTTCCGTGTTATCGGTTTGAGTGATGAAGAGGCGGAATCGAAATTTGGATTCTTACTAGAGGCATTTAACTATGGACCGCCTCCCCATGGCGGAATTGCATTAGGTCTCGATCGAGTCTGCGCCTTACTAACAGGGTCGGATTCAATTCGCGAAGTTATCGCCTTCCCAAAAACGGCCAGTGGGGGAGATCCTTTAACTGGGGCTCCCACACCTATTACTGCGGCTCAACGAAAAGAGAGCGGCATTGATGGAGCGGCAAAGAACTCTCCTCAGGTAGGCTAATTCCATGGGACCAGGTGGAATTGCAACTATTATCGCAGCGAGCGGACTCTTTATTATCGCTATCGCTATAAGTTATGTCGTAATCAGAGTAGGCCGATTTATCGATGAGGCCAAACTCTCCCTAAAATCTCTGACTGACGAGACTGCACCTGTCATCGAAGAGGTTCATACAACGCTTACCCTCGTGAATGCTCCACTCAAAAGTTTCAACAAGATTACTAAGAATGCTGAAGACATCTCTGACAAAGTTGCTAATGCAACTAACTCTTTCTTAAATAAAAATGGCTCTGCAGTTAAAGTCGCAGGAGCGCTTTTGGCGGCAGCATCTAAGAGCAAATCACGCTCTAAGAAGAAGGCTGAGTGATCACAGTACGTGGAATCCGCCGAGATCCGTGCGCGCTGGCTGCGCTTTTTTGAGAGTGATAATCGCCAAGGTCTAACCCATACAGTCGTGCCGTCGGCCTCACTTATTGCAGATGATCCGAATCTACTTTTAGTCAATGCTGGAATGGTTCCTTTTAAACCATATTTTTTAGGTGAAGTAAAACCTCCATTTAAACGTGCAACTTCGGTACAAAAGTGTGTTCGCACGTTAGATATAGATGAGGTTGGAAAGACAACACGTCATGCCTCATTTTTTCAGATGTGTGGAAACTTCTCTTTCGGTGATTACTTTAAAGAGGGTGCAATCTCACTGGCCTGGGAGCTATTGACTAGATCAGTCGATGATGGCGGTTATGGTTTTTCTCCAGATAAGTTATGGATAACGGTTTTTCTAGATGATGACGAGGCCGCCGATATTTGGCATAAAAAGATCGGTGTTCCCCTAGAGCGAATTCAACGAATGGGAATGGGTGATAATTTTTGGTCGATGGGCGTACCTGGTCCATGTGGACCATGTTCTGAGATTTATTATGATCGCGGACCTGCATATGGAAAAGAAGGCGGTCCTATCGCCGATGAAAATCGGTATATGGAAGTTTGGAACTTAGTGTTCATGCAAAATGAGCGCGGAGTCGGTAGCGGTAAAGATGACTTTCCAATTCTCGGTGAATTACCTGCTAAAAGTATAGATACGGGCCTTGGCCTTGAACGAATGGCAGCGCTTTTGCAGGGTGTTGAAAATATCTATGAAATTGATACAACGATGCAGATACTTAAGAAAGCGTCGGAGTTAACGGGCGTGAAGTATGGCGCATCAGAGAATTCAGATATTTCACTGCGAGTTATTGCCGACCATGCCAGAACATCTGCAATGCTCATCGGCGATGGCGTAACTCCAGGCAATGAAGGTAGAGGCTATGTTCTCCGACGCATGATGCGCAGAACGATTCGCAATATGCGTTTACTTGGATCAATGGATCCCATTATGTCCGAACTAACCGTTGCGGCAATTGGCGCTATGGGTCCGCAATATCCTGAATTAGTTACCGATAAAAAGCGAATTCTCTCTGTAAGTGTTTCTGAAGAGGAGAGCTTCTTGCAGACGTTAAAGAGTGGAACAACCATCTTTGATGTTGCAAGCGCTGCACTCAAGAAAAGCTCGATTTCAATGTTGCCGGGCGCTGAAGCTTTTAAGCTCCACGACACGTATGGTTTTCCTTTTGATCTAACTTTGGAGATGGCGCGCGAAGAGGGCCTCGAAGTTGATGAAGTGGGTTTCAGGCGTTTAATGCAGGAGCAAAAAGATAGAGCTAAAGCTGATTCACGCGCCAAAAAGAGTGGTCATACCGATGTCAGCGAATATCGCTCAATCGCCGACAAAAATGGTAGAAGTGAATTTTGCGGTTATACATCTATAGCTAGCGAATCTTTAATTACGGGATTACTTGTCGATGGGATTTCTGTCCGCACTGCCGATGCAGGTGCCGATGTTGAAGTTATCTTAAATCGCACGCCTTTCTATGCTGAAGGTGGCGGTCAGTTGGCAGATGGTGGACGTATTACATTAGAAAACGGCGCAGTTATTGAGATTGCCGACGTCCAAACACCGGTGCCTGGAGTTTTTGTTCATCGCGGTCAGGTAGTCAGTGGAAGCGTCGAAATCGGCAAGCAGGCCTTGGCAGAGATTGATGTTGAACGTCGAGCCGCAATTTCCCGCGCGCACACTGCTACGCACATGGTACATAAAGCTTTCCGTGAAATATTGGGGGAGACAGCTACGCAAGCTGGATCTGAAAACTCACCGGGCCGTTTTCGTTTTGATTTTCCGTCAACTGGAGCCGTACCAGATAGTGTCATTAACGAAGTTGAATCTCGAGTGAATACTCTGTTGCTAGATAACTTGCAGGTTACCGCCGAAACTATGTCTCAGGCCAAGGCCAAGGAGATAGGTGCCATGGCGCTGTTCGGTGAAAAGTATGGCGATGTTGTCCGTGTCGTCAGTGTCGGTGATTGGGCACGCGAATTATGTGGGGGAACCCACGTTCTTGCCTCAGGAGAGCTCGGCGTTGTGAAATTGTTGAGCGAATCCTCTATCGGTGCAGGTGTGCGCCGCGTCGAGGCGCTAGTTGGAGTTGACGCCTATAAGTTTTTAGCTCGCGAACATATTCTGCTTAATTCATTGACCTCCCTAATAAAGGGCGCACGTGTTGAAGAGTTGCCAGAGCGCATCTCTGATTTACTCACGAAAATTAAGGATATTGAGAAGGAGATTGCGGCTTTTCGTTCTGCAGGAGCATTCGCACAAGTAAACGAAATTGCAACAACTGCGATCGACATAAAAGGAGTTTCAACTATTGCAGCCCTTCTTGGTGATGGAATCCTAGGTGATGACTTACGAAAGATTGCCCTTGAGCTTCGGGCAAAATCTGCGGTCAGCGTTGTGGCGCTGATTAGTGTCAACGATTCCAAACCAGTCTTAGTAGTAGCGACCAGTGATGGTGCGCGAGCCCTTGGAGCCAAAGCTGGAGCTCTTGTTAAAATCGGTTCAACGATTCTCGGGGGCGGCGGCGGCGGTAAAGATGATTTTGCACAAGGCGGCGGCACTGATGCATCGAAATCCATTCAGGCCCTGGAAGCGATCACCGCAGCACTTAAGGGGTAGTTGCACCCATGCAAAGAGGTCGTCGTATCGCCTTTGATTATGGTGATGTTCGTATTGGTGTCGCGATTTCAGATAGCGATGGAATTTTAGCCTCACCTTTAACGACTCTACGTACCACTGACAAGAGATTGCGAACTAAAGTCGAAGAGATTTTTCAAGAGTTCGAACCCTTAAAGATTTATGTGGGAAAGCCTTCAAACATGGATGGAAGTTCCGGATCTGCCGTCGATAAGGTGTTGGAGTTCAGCCAACTTCTCGCCACATTAACTACATGCCCGATCGAACTTGTTGATGAGCGTTTAACTACTGTGAGTGGTGCCAGGAATCTGCGTGATTCCGGCGTGAGCGCAAAAGAATCCAAATCACGAATTGATGAAGCTGCCGCAGTCGCAATTTTGGAGTTTGGACTTTCGATTGAAAAGAATCGAAAGTGAAAGTTAAACCCATTGCTTTGGCGTTGCTCTTTGTCCTTGCATTGACTTATTCACTGCATACAGTTCGAAGTAGAGTTTCGTCGGCGCCGGATTTTCCTACGCGTGTAATCGGAGTTAATGACCCTGAAGTAGTGGTGGAGATTGCATCCGGAGCAACGGGTTACCAGGTGGCGGAGCTTCTATTTGAAAACAAAGTGACTAAATCCGTGTCGGCATACTTTAGAACTGCAGTTTCAAACAAAGCCTCTGAAAGAGTTTCTCCAGGCTCTCACCGACTCACTTTGTCAATTTCAGCTACTCAGGCGCTTGAACAGTTACTTGATCCAACTCGAATTCCAAATCTGGTTAAGGTATTTGAAGGCGCTTGGAGCGCAGAGATTATTGACTCCTTGATTGCATATGGTTTTAAAAGATCTGAA
>CAFBRV010000026.1_pt1 | contig 10429 bp, 11 predicted proteins | sample 7270191 | NCBI WGS metagenome assembly CAFBRV01 (sample SAMEA6814197, study PRJEB35770) | uncultured Actinomycetes bacterium | biome: Freshwater; feature: Freshwater reservoir; material: water | place: Czech Republic | collected 2016-11-09 | depth 30m m
GCGTAACAAAATCCGGTCTTCGATATTCGTCGGCCAATTTTGTCGGCTACTTATATATCAACATGAGCTCGTCTGAGCCTGCTCGAGCCGGACTCATTATTAGTAAATCCGTAGGCGGATCAGTCATTCGACACCGCTTAGCGCGAAAAATCCGACACTGTTTACAGGATCAATACTCACAACTCCCATCCGGAAGTTTGTTGGTTATCAGGGGTATGAGTAAGTCGGCAACTGCAAACTGCCAAGTTGAGATTAGTGAAGTTGTTAATTATTTAGTCAAAAAAGCTCAAGAGCGTGCGAGCAAGAAGTGAGAGAGCTTATAACTGCTCCAATAAAAATCTATCAAAAATGGATCTCGCCTATGTTTGCTCCGAGATGTAAGTACTACCCATCATGTTCAAGTTACGCGGTCTCAGCAATAGAGAATTATGGAATCAAAGGAGTTGCAATGAGCGCGTGGCGTTTAATGCGGTGTAATCCATGGTCACATGGTGGCGTTGACTATGCAGTTAAAGAAAAGGCTGGAGTTTAATACATGGATAGCATCCTAAAACCCTTATATATCGCTGTTTCTTGGGTGATTGTCACACTCCACGACTTTTTGTCACCAATCTTTGGTACAAACAGTGGGGTCTCATGGTCTCTCGCGATAGTGGGCCTTGTTATTCTCATTCGAATTATTTTGATTCCTCTTTTTGTGAAGCAGATTAAAAGCCAACGAGCTCTAACTGCGCTTCAACCACACATGAAAGAGATTCAAAAGAAATACAAAGATGATCGTCAGAAACAATCTGAAGAGATGATGAAGTTATACAAAGAGCATAAAACCAATCCGCTCGCATCATGTTTTCCAATTCTTGCCCAAGCCCCAATATTTTTTGCACTCTTTACGGTTCTAAATGGAATTGGAAAAACACCTCCAATTAAACATGGTGTACTTACGCAAGAGGATGTAGTTAGCGCAGCAAACGCAAAATTCTTTGGCGCACCAATCTCGCAGACTTTTCTTGGCACAGACATTACAACAGTTAAAATTGTTACAGTTGTTTTGATTGCATTCATGTCACTAACAACATTCACCACGCAACGTCAGTTAATGCTCAAGGGCATGCCCAAGATGGATTCAAGTAACAACATGATGCTGCAACAGCAAAAAATTATGTTGTATGCATTCCCAGTAATTTTCGCAATTTCTGGAGTGAATTTTCCTATCGGGGTTTTAATTTATTGGTCGACAACAAATCTTTGGACGTGGGGACAACAGTTCTACGTTATTAAACGAAACCCAACGCCAGGGTCTCCGGCATACGAGGAGCTCCAAAAGAAAAAATCTAAGAAAAGTGGAGCCACAGAAATCCCTGAAGTTGAAGTAGTTGAGCCAATCGAGGATCTCAAAGGCCAAAGAAACCAGCCAAAAAAGAAGAAAAAGAAGAATAAGTAAATATCTGTCTAATTAGGACAAATCACCCCAATACAGTCTAATTTACCACAAACCCGACAGGGAGAGCGAAAATGGCAAAGAGAGTAAAGAACGAAGCGAGCACAACTGAAGTTAGCGTCGAAAATCCAGAGGCGCTAGAGAGCACAGAGTCATTGGAGAGCCCAGAGACGACAGAATCGGTCGAATCCCCTGCCGGTAAGAGCCTTAAAGGCGTTGCTCGATTAGAGGAGGAGGGCGATATCGCCGCCGACTACCTAGAGGCACTCCTTGATATAGCCGATCTTGATGGCGACATAGATATCGATGTTGAGAACGACCGCGCCTCACTTGCCATAGTTGGCGGAAAGCTGCGCCACTTAGTGGGCAGCGATGGCGAAGTTTTAGATGCCATTCAAGAGCTCACCCGCTTAGCGGTGCAGACTTCAACAGGAGATCGATCTCGCTTAATGCTAGATATCGACAACTTCCGTGGCAATAAACGCACCGAGCTAAAGAAATTAGCTAATGAGATGGCAGAAGAGGCTAAATCAACGGGTAAATCCATCAAATTAGCCCCTATGAACGCCTTTGAGCGTAAAATTATCCATGACACGATCCAAGAGCTGGGCTTAACGAGCGAGTCCGATGGGGAAGACCCAAACCGCTACGTCGTCATCTATAGCTCATAAGTGGATGTTTCACGTGAAACCCTTATCGAGCGGTACTTTCCAGATACCGATCGAATAAAGACCTATGCCGATTTTCTCGCTGGCGAAGGGATTCAACGAGGGTTAATTGGACCACGTGAAGCGGATCGAATATGGGAGCGCCATATATTCAACTGTTTACCCGTGACACAACTACTAAAAGAGGGCTCATTAGTCTTTGATGTTGGATCAGGGGCAGGTCTACCTGGAATAGTCATCGCACTTGCCAGACCCGACCTACATGTAACTCTGATTGAACCACTTGAGCGGAGAGTTGATTTTCTAAAAGAGGCCGTTGCCGGGCTCAATATTGAGGTCATTAGGGGACAGGCACAAGATGTGCGAAGCACTGCTCACTTTGTCACCGCTCGAGCCGTCGCCCCGCTAGAAAAACTTAAGAAGATAACCTGGCACCTCATTAAAACCGGGGGCTCACTCATGGCGATTAAGGGACAATCTGCCGAGGAGGAGATGAAAAGCGTCGCTAAATCCATCCTCCATGAGGTAAGCCTTGAAGGAATCGAGCTTGGACGTATTATTGAAGTGCGTAAAGGTGCTTAACTAAGCCCTGTGGATGATTCACGTGAAACAAAGCCAGTAGTTGGGGTTCGCCGTCTTAAAGAGGCGATGGATAAGCCTTCAGCCCTGCGCATCATCACGGTCGCCAATCAAAAGGGCGGGGTAGGTAAAACCACAACAACGGTTAATCTGGCAGCGGCCCTCTCCATGGGGGGTTTGAGAGTTCTCGTTATCGATCTCGATCCCCAAGGAAATGCATCGACGGCCCTTGGGGTTGAGCACCTTGATAACGCCGGAATCTATGAGGTTCTCATGGGCGAGGCGACTATGGCCTCGTGTGCTCAAAGAGTTAAAGCTTTTCCATTCCTTGAGTGCATCTCATCGAATACATCCTTGGCCCAGGCTGAAATCGAGTTAGTGCCTATGGTCGCACGAGAGATGAGGCTCAAAGAGGCGATTGAAGAGTTGATTGCTGTGCGCAATGAACAAGGAACCCCACTGGATTACATTTTTATAGATTGTCCTCCAAGTTTAGGTTTACTCACTATCAACGCATTAACTGCTGCGCAAGAGTTGCTAATTCCAATTCAGTGCGAGTACTACGCATTAGAAGGTTTATCCCAACTTCTAAAAACATATGAACTAGTGAAGAAACGCCTCAACGCAGATTTGAAACTCTCTACATTTGTTTTAACAATGTTTGATGGGCGAACACGTTTAGCAAATGATGTTGCCGATGAAATTCGTAAACACTATCCGATAGAGCTGATCGATATTCCAATTCCTCGAGCAGTGCGTGTATCTGAAGCACCAGGATTTAGACAGACTGTGATGACTTATGACGCATCATCTCCGGGAGCGATTGCATACATGGCAGTGGCAAGAGAGTTAGCTTCGCGCGCAAAGCCATTTGATTCCAATGTTGTATCAATTCATTACAAACGCGAAGGTGAGATCGCATAATGGCACGTAAGGGTGGACTCGGAACAAATCTAGATGCACTAATTCCAACATCACTAACCGTTGCAGGTCAAGAAGTTGCAACACAAGATGAAGTAGATATTAATTTAATCTCTCCCAACCCCCGCCAACCACGTAAAAACTTTGACGAAGAGGCACTAAACGAGTTAATAGCTTCGATAAGAGAGATTGGTATTTTACAACCGCCAGTTGTTCGTCGAACAACTAATGGTCGCTATGAATTAATTATGGGAGAGCGTCGCTACCGCGCCGCTAAAGCAGCGGGACTTAAAAAAATTCCGGTAATCATTCGGCAGACTTCAGATAATGAACTACTACGCGAAGCACTCATTGAAAATATTCACCGGAGCCAATTAAATGCAATTGAAGAGGCGGCCGCATACTCGCAACTACTTAATGATTTTGCATGCACACATGATGAGCTTGCTCAAAAACTTGGCCGATCACGCCCATTAATCTCCAACACAATTCGCTTACTAAACCTACCTGTATCAGTCCAAAGCAAAGTCGCGGCAGGGACAATTAGTGCAGGTCATGCCCGAGCTTTACTTGGATTAAACGAGACACACAGCATTGAAAGCCTTGCCAAACGCATCATTGCAGATGGGCTGAGTGTGCGCGCAGTCGAAGAGATTATTTCAAAAGCGGCGCCAAAAGAGCGGAAGAAATTAAAGAGCACTAAATCAAGCATTGTCGAATTTAATGAGATTGCAGAGAGAATTGGCGATGCATTAGATACGAGAGTTTCAATTCAGGGCAGTGTTCGTAGTGGAAGTATCGTTATTGAATTTGCTGGAGCAGAGGATTTGAAAAGGATTACACACGCAATTGAGGGTTAATTCAACTCACCACTACCGCGGCGCGACATCTCGGTCTTTATAACTCCACCTAAAGCTTTTACACCAACACGGATGCGCTCTGGAGTTGGATAGCAGTATGAAAGACGCAGCGACCACGAACCAAAACCATCGGCATAAAATGCAGTACCTGGAACGTATGCGACTTTGGCAACGATAGCTTTTGGCATTAATGCACTCGTATCGATTTCAGGAGGCAATGTAACCCACACATAAAAACCGCCGCCAGGCTTCGTCCATTTTGCAGAGGCTGGAAAATGTTCATCTAAGGATTCAAGCATCGCATCGCGCCGAGCTTTATATAAATCACAAAAGGATGCAATTTGATCACGCCAAGGCTGCTCTGCTAAATAGCTTGAAATAGTTAGTTGCGCAAAATTTGATGGGCACAAGATTGAAGACTCACTTGCAATTACTAGTTTCTCCTTGAGTGATGGAGGAACCAAAGCCCAACCTACGCGAAGCCCAGGTGCAATTGTTTTAGAAAAAGTTCCGAGGTAAATCACATTCTCTGAGTCCTCAGCACGCATGGCATTCGGCGAAGGTTTATCAAAACCAAGGAGACCGTAAGGATTATCTTCGACAACAAAAATTCCAGCTTCGCGACAAATATTTAATATCTCAGTCCGGCGCTCAGCAGGCAGTAGAACCCCTGAAGGGTTTTGGTAATTAGGTATCATGTAAAGAAATTTGATTTTACGCCCAGATTCACGAACGCTAATAATTGCCTCGCGCAGCCCTTGAGGTACCAAACCGGAGTCATCGGTTTCGACGTGGACAACCGAGGCTTCGTATTGGTGGAAGGTGCCTAGAGCCCCGACGTAGGACGGCGCTTCAGCTAAAACAACATCGCCCGGATCGATGAAAATTCGTGAAATTAAATCGAGTGCCTGTTGTGAGCCAGTTGTTACCAAAACATCGTCGGGATTAGCCCGAATTCCTTCAAGAGCCATGACTTCGCAGATCTGCTCGCGTAGTTTTGGATGGCCCTGCCCGCTTCCATACTGCAAAGCTTCAGATCCATTGGTTAGGACCAATTTTTGAACTACATCGGCCATCATCCCCATCGGAAAAGCCGAAAGATTGGGCATGCCGCCAGCCAATGAGACGATCTCTGGGCGGGAGGCGACGGCAAAAAGCGAGCGAATCTCACTTGGCTTCATATGGGCGGCCCGACTTGCAAAGCGCTCCTCTAAATTCTGGGGGGCACCAGTTGCAAAGCGATTCGTGATTTCGGACATGGCCTAAGTCTGCCACACACCAAGCCTGCGCCGAACACTATTTACCGGCGAATGCCTGCTTTGCGTAAATCAGAGATTCGCAGTGTTCCTGTCTTTGCATCATCCTCTGATGCCAAATACAACCGCTGAATTGCGATAACTAGCGCTTCAGCGATTACATCACGAAAATCAGAGCGAGAAATTTTCTCAACATCCATAGGGCTCGTTATATAGCCAAGATCAATCTGAACAGATGGTGCTCGAGTCAACCGCAACAAGTCCCAAGCCATTGCATGCGTTCGACAGTTAACTAAATCCGTCCGAGCGCAAATCTCCCTCTGAACCAAAGAGGCAAAGCGTTCACCAACAATTGAATGAATACCGTGCGCATCACTTCCATAAAAATATGTAGCAACCCCATGCGCGACTTCATTTATATAACTGTCTCGACTAAAAGAGATCATAAGATCGGCATTACTTTGATTTGTGAAGGCTATACGTTCAGTTTCGGTTGGATTATTTGAAACGCCGCGAGTTAAAAAAACTGAAGCACCTAATGCAAGCAACCTACCTTCGGTTCTCAGTGCAACATCGTAAATTAGCGAGTCATCTCCACCAGGATTTAAAACGATAACTTTATTAGCGAGGGCAGGGCCTCGATTTCGTTGTGTTGCACTCTCTCGCATCGCAGTTGGTGCACCACCTGAAACTATTCGGGTTAATCGCAATAAACCAATTATTGTTCCAGGGCCACATTTTCCATCGACGACGATTCCTACAGACTGTTGAAACTCTTTAACTGCAGCTTCGGTGCGCAGACCATAAATTCCATCAACACGGCCACAATCAAAACCCATCTCAGTCAATCGTGATTGCAGTGCAGCTACATCGTCACCACGCATCAATGGAGTTGCTTGCAAATTTAGTGAGCGATCACCGAGTTTCCATCGCGCCTCATCTAATGCCCGTTCGGTTACAGCATCAACAACACCGGTTACATTTAATCCCCGGCTCTGTTGAAAACTTCGAATCTGAGCTTCATTTAACTCTGACATCTATTAACGCCTAATTATGCAATAAAGCTTTCAAGCTCTTTAAGCATGGCTGGTTTTGGTCGCGCACCAACAATTGTCTTTACAACTTCACCATTGACAAAGACATACATGGCTGGAATCGATGTAATTCCATACTTAATTGCGATTGCCGATTCATCGTCGGTATTGAGTTTAACAATTTTCAATTTCGCACCATGCTCATTTGAGATCTCTTCGAGAATTGGACCAACTGCCCGACATGGACCACACCACTCAGCCCAAAAATCAACCAAAACAGGTGTAGAGCTCTTCAAAACCTCTGCATCAAAGGTCGCAGTCGTAACATTTGTCGTTGCCATTCTTAATCTCCAGATCTAATTTTGTAGTGAGTTAACTTTAGTGGTGAGCAAGAAACTTTTCAGCATCAAGGGCGGCTTGGCACCCCGAGCCTGCAGCCGTGATCGCCTGGCGGTATGTGTGATCTACGAGGTCCCCACAGGCAAAAACGCCAGGAATATTGGTCCTTGTAGAGCGCCCATCTACTTGAACATAACCCTCATTATCAAGAGCTACCTCTTCAGTAATGAGCTCACTTCGAGGAATATGACCAATAGCGACAAATAGTCCAGTAAAAGAGCGCTCGCTTTCACTGCCGTCAATAGTGTTGCGAAGTTTTAAGGCAGAGACCTTTGATTCACCAAGTACATCCACTACCTCGGTGTTCCAAAGAAATTCAATTTTCGGATTGGCTAGAGCTCGATCGACCATTATTTTTGAGGCCCGTAGTGAATCTCGACGGTGTATCAACACAACTTTACTAGCAAATTTAGTTAAGAAGGTTGCCTCTTCCACTGCGGAGTCTCCCCCGCCAACAACGGCTATCTCTTGGTCCCGAAAGAAAAAACCATCACATGTGGCACACCATGAAACACCATGACCCGATAAACGTTTTTCATTCGTTAAACCAATTTCGCGATATGCAGATCCCATTGCAAGAATTACCGACTTAGTCTTTATAGTATTTCCAGAACCATCTACTAGTATTTTTATATCCCCCGACAAATCCATTTTTACGATGTCATCGGTAATTAATTCTGCACCAAAACGTTTAGCTTGCTTTCGCATATTGTCCATCAAGTCAGGACCAATAATTCCATCTACGAACCCCGGAAAGTTTTCAACCTCAGTCGTATTCATTAAGGCGCCACCAGCCGTTACTGCACCTTCATAAATGATTGGATTCAATTGCGCGCGCGATGCATAAATCGCGGCCGTATACCCAGCCGGCCCCGAACCAACTATGACGAGATCTCTTACTTCACTCACTGGTGCTCCTTTGGGTTACTTATGAAAGCAATTTAACCATTACTAGATGAACGACGTACGACGGAATCACGAAGGTGGCGAATCATTGAAATCTCTTCCACCCCAGCGGCTTTAGCTGCAATCAAATACCCAAAAAAGGCCATCAACATAACGATAAGTAATTCACCTGCGCGGGCGATCGGCGTTAACTCAACACCAACCCATGTGAGGTACTGCGTTAATCCAAACAATGGAGCCATTACTGCCACAGAGGCCCCAATGAGTCGTAGGTGTTGGCCAAGGAAATCCCTGACTTTTATTGCACCAGTATGTTTTTTCAAAAGCGAGAGAGTAATAAGCAGGCCGAGGAGATAACTAATAGAAAAAGCCACTCCCAGGCCGATTGTCACCCATTGAGTTTTAAGAATGTTAAGGAAGAGGTATGAGAGCGATACAGAGATCACGTTTATTATGAGTATTGAAATAACTTGAGTGCGGGTGTCTTCAAAGGCATTGAAGCCCCGAATCAGAATCAAGTTAATAGAAAATGCGACCAATCCAAAACTCAATGCCGATAAAACAAAACCGATATAACGCGAATCCTCTATTGGAACCCCAATAAATATCACTTGCGTGATGAGAGGGCCGAAAAACAGAAAGGCAATAGCGCTAGGGATCGTAATAACTCCAACTAACTTTATTGCGCGTATCAACTGAACCCGAACCTCTTCACGATCTTTAGCAACAGCTAAGCGCGACAGGTGTGGCAAAATCGCCGTAATAATCGAGATTGTGACGATTGAATAAGGCAATAACATCACGAAGTAGGCGTAGGTATAAGGCGTGTATCCAACCCCTCGGGCCACACCTTCTTGCGCGCTTCGTACTGCAGCGCTTGTGGCCACATTTACTGTTACTAGATAGCCGAGTTGAGAAATTAAAACATACAGCAGAGTCCAACCTGCCAAGCCAAAAGATTTACCAAGACCTGCCAACCCCCACTGCGGACGCAGCTTGATACCTAAACGTTTAATTACAGGAAACAAAACCAGCGCTTGAACAACAACGCTAATAGTTGTACCCCAACCCAAAATTAGAATTTGAGTAGAAGTAATCGTTGCAACTGCGATATCAGAGGAGAAAAGCAAAAACCCACCAAACAAAATTATGCCGACTATATTATTTGCAATAGGAGCCCACATAAGAGGGCCAAAAGAGCCCCGTGCATTTGCGACTTGCCCAAGCATCGTGAAGAGCCCAAGGAAAAAAATCTGCGGTAAACAATAACGAGTGAAGGCGATAGCAATCTCTTTTTCACTTTCAAAGCCAGGAGTGAAGAATTCAGGGGCGTATAGACGTACGAGAGCCGGTGCAAAATAAACCCCAACAACAACCAACACCATTAAAATAAGTGAAATTGTTGTGATGAGGCGAGATGCGAAACCATCTCCGCCATCCTCATGATCAAAAGAGCGAACTAGTTGGGGAATAAATATCGCCGTGAGTGCTCCACCTACAAGTAAGTTATAAAGAATATTTGGCATAGTATTTGCAACGTTGTATGTATCAGCCAATAGCGCTGTACCTAGCACCGCCACAATTAAAATTCCACGAATGAATCCGGTTATTCGAGAAAGTATCGTTCCAAGCGCCATGATTCCAGAGGCTCGAAATAGCTCGTTAGATTTCACTCTGTCGCCCTTTCCTGATTCGCCGCACACTTTGAGCAACTGCAGCCAATAAGAGAAGTATCGCCGCTCCAGTGGTAAACCAGGTTACCCGCGGATCAATAACCGTTGCATTAAGCGCTAGCGTCGTGGGAGGAACCACGCTGTTTCCAGCAGCATCGGTTATTTGGCCAAGAACAACTGTCTGGCCCGGTGCAATAACAAAGGCATTGAGCTCCAACTGAAGCTTTGAAAGCGGGGGAAGTATTACTCCTGTGAAGCTATCGACAATAATTCGCGCATTACCCGCGGCCATACGAACATTGACCGTTACCTCAACGGGAAAGTCGTTAATTACAGTGACAGGGAGAGAGGCGGCCTCGGTTGTAAGTTGGTACTTTCCCGGCACAATCCGAAGTTTTTGAACTTCTGCATCCACCGCAGCGCGAGCGTTGAGTGACAAAGCGGTTCGATTTTCAAAATCAAGTGATGGTGAAAGCAATCGCCCCAAACTCATTCGCAATTTTTCAAGATCGGGCGAAGCAACAACTCTGGATAAACGCGTTAAGGCTTTTCGAGCATCGCCATAATTTCTACTCAAATCACTGCTCAGTTTTGCAGTTCCAGTACTCCAGCGCTGGTTTGGTTCACTTCGGACGGCGCGCCCCAAGGCCAGCTCTAAAGCAGTTTTTCCATAGGCAAAATACGCCCTTAACTCA
>CAFBRV010000027.1_pt1 | contig 10274 bp, 11 predicted proteins | sample 7270191 | NCBI WGS metagenome assembly CAFBRV01 (sample SAMEA6814197, study PRJEB35770) | uncultured Actinomycetes bacterium | biome: Freshwater; feature: Freshwater reservoir; material: water | place: Czech Republic | collected 2016-11-09 | depth 30m m
GAATTCAGTACGTTCTCGCACACCTCTTGCCCTGACGTTAATTGCGGCATCATTCCTTTCGGCATTTGCGCTCACATTCTTTTCGCAACAAGGAAGTGATTATTGGGTCGCGGCAGTGGACATGGTTCCTGGTCATCAGATTGTTACCGGAGACATTCAACTTAAACATCTTGATTTGGATTCAAGTGCAGCGCTCTATTTGGGTTCTGTTGACGATCCAGAGGGTCTAGTCGTTCTAACACGAGTCGAACCTGGCGAAATCTTGAAGAGCCAAGGAGTGAGTTCAATCAGCAACCTTAAGGCGACAAGCGCGGTTCCAGTGAGCATTCGCTCTGTAGACCTTGCTGCAGGAATTCACATTGGCGAAGCCCTCGATATCTATTGGGTAGTTGATAACCAAAACGGAGAGCTACCAATTGCACCTGTTTTGATCCTAGGGGGAGTCATCCTTCTAAACTTTGATCAAGATAGTAAGAATTTTGGAACCGATGCGGCACTGACAGTCTCCGTTGAAGCAACACAAGTTCTGCGGTTACTTACTGCGACTACACATGGACGTTTAGTGATAGTTCGCTCGCATGTCTGACCTCGAACTTCCCACGGTAATAACCGCAATCGCTGATGCTCAGACAGAGAGTTTTGTTGCAAGCACCCTCTTCGCACAGGGTTGGAGTGTAGTTTTTCGAGCGATAGACATGGATTCTCTAGAGAATTTCATCAAGAATAATTCCGAGCGCGCTGGATCTGCAATGCTGATCTTTGCTCCGGATTTATCAGGAATAACGCGAGAGCGACTGGATTTAATGTCTATACGTGTAAAGCAAGTTATCGGATTTTCCGAAATGCCCACTGAAGATACTCAACTCGGGCAGATGCATGGCGTACCGGAGAGCGCTACAGACTTGGTGAGCTTAGTTCGCGGCTTTGTTCGTGCGCCTATGGTGCGACAAACCACTGAGCTTCACAATAGGGGGCGAAAGGCTCACGTCCTAGCTCTTGGCTCGGCCGGCAGTAATACCGGTTGCACCACCTTGGCCCTTAACCTTGCTATGGAGTTAAGTATTCTTGAAAAATCCACACTACTTATAGATGGAAATTTCCGGGCACCTTCAATCGCTGCACTCCTTGCTATCCGTAATGTAAAGAGCGAGGCGGGCTGGCGAACTATCGCTCCAATGCTTTCGATTGCTGAAATTACTCAAGACCAAGCAACATCTGTGCAATCACTGATGGAGAACGCGACTAACACTTTTGACAGAATTATTATTGATTTGGGTTCAATCTCCGGTTTATCAAATCGCCTCACTGATCGGCGATGGACTTCGACACTCACAACATGGACTTGCGATCTGGGCGATGAACTTATGGTTGTTGCACGTCCTGATCTCTTAGGATTTCACCGACTTGAACAAGTAAGCGCGTTAATTGAAACGACCTCAATCCGAAGCGCGCTAAGTTTCACGCTCAATATGCGTTCGGCCGGGCGCAAAGGGGCTGAAGAGGAAGCTAAATTTCTTTCCATCACGACACCCCTTCGACCATTGCGCGTTCGGGTAATTGCGCGAGATTCACGAGCAGTTAGTTTGGCAGAGAGTCAAAAATCAACCTTAATTGAGGTCAATGATCGCTCTAATCTGCGAAAAGCAATCGCCAAGATAGCCAGTGAGATAGAGAGCTGATTTCTAATACTATTGGGGCATGCGCGCCTACCTTCCAATACTGCACAGCGATCTTGAAGTTTTTTTGAGGTCCGGTAGTTTTAATGCGCCAACTGTCTTTGCGCCGACTGAAAGTTATACAAACGAGAATCTTGATTGCGATGAGGAAGAGATTGAGTATCTCCTATCAATACGTGCAGGAGAAGCAGCCCTTGAGCTATGCGCTTCCGCGTCTTCACCTGGTTTGGTTTTGGCACTAGAACTAGAAGAGTCTCAAGGCGGTGAAAGCAGTGAGGCGATTTTAGAATTAAACTCGCCGATAATCTGGAGCCAAGTTCAATGCGCTTTGCTTGCTTATTCCGATGAAGATGAATTGCTCTGGTTTGCTACCCAGGAGATTTCTCAAGAGTTAGAAAACTGGATTTAGCAATGCCGCAGTTTGAAACTTTAATTCATGGTCGAAGCTCAGTAACAATAGATCAAGCTCATCGACTTCGAGAACTTGTGGCAGATTGGCAGCTTTTATCGGATCTCTCATTTGCAGATCTCATCCTGTGGGTTCCTATTAGAAAAGATGTGAAATTGTGGCCAACTGGTCACGTGGCAGTCGCACATATTCGTCCAACTACCGCAGCAACGGTATTTATGGATGATGTTATTGGCGATGAAGTGATGTGGGGCAGTCGGAGTCAAATTGATGAAGCGCTTTCAAGCGGTGAAATCATTCGAACTTCTGAGCCTGAAAAAATAGGCGAAGTAATGATTAAGGAAGAAACGGTCCCTGTGTTTTTCGATGGGGCTGTTATCGCTGTAATTTCCCGGCACCGAAACTCTGATTTAATGAGAGCTCCAGGCGCACTTGAACTCAATTACCGCGAAATTGCGCACTCTCTCTATCGAATGGTCGCCGAAGGCTCATTTCCATATAGAGATGCCGGCTCACTTTTTGAGCCAGTTCCACGTGTGGGTGATGGCTTAATTCGCCTTGATATTAATGGGGTTATTTCCTTTGCCAGTCCGAATGCACGATCTGCATTTAGCCGGATGGGTTGGAAGAGTGAAATTGAAAATCACAAGCTGGGCGATGTTGCTGAGGCGGTAATTAAAAACTCTCCTGATGCTCACGAGGAGGGGATTAAAACACGGCTTAACGGCAAGGTTTTAAGGCGGGTAGAGATTGATAATCAAGGTGCAACAATCGATTTACTTGTACTTCCTTTGCTTGTTGGTGACGATCGCGTTGGCGCTATCGTTCTTCTTCAAAATGTTACAGAACTTCGGCGTCGAGATCGCGAGCTAGTCACTAAGGATGCAACGATTCGCGAGATACATCACCGAGTAAAAAATAATCTCCAAACGGTTTCAGCATTGTTGCGACTTCAAGCACGTCGTATTGAGGATCCAGGAGCTGCGTCGGCATTAAATGAAGCCGTTCGCCGAATCGCATCAATTGCATTGGTTCATGAAACTCTTTCAAGCAGTAGTGAAAATGATGTCGCGTTTGATATTGTATTGACGAGCTTAATAACCCATGCATTAGAGCTAAGTCCTCGAATGGGTGAGCTGTCCATAGAACGAAAGGGTGAACTTGGTTCACTAGAGTCTCGACTTGCAACCCCACTTTCGTTGGTTGTCACCGAACTCATGCACAACGCCCTTGAACATGGATTAGCAGAGCAAGGTTCAACTTTGTCGATTAATTTGGCGCGCTATAGTAATGAGTGCGTAATCACAATTGTTGATGACGGTATCGGTTTGCCTGAAGGATTTGATTTAGCGACCTCATCCAATTTGGGTTTGCAGATAGTTCGCACCCTTACAGAGAATGAACTCAAGGGTGTATTGCGATTATCATCTACAGATGTAGGTACAACGGCTTCTTTGCGCTTTCCCCTGTAAATCTCGTTAGCGAGCTAGAAAGAGTTCTGTTGCTCCTGTAGACGGGCACGATTGCGCGCTGCACGACGCTTGAGTGCGCGGCGTTCATCTTCTGATAAACCGCCCCATACCCCGGCATCCTGACCGCTCTCAAGGGCCCACGCCAAACATGGATCTTTCACGATACAGCGGTTGCAAACCTTTTTTGCCTCTTCAATTTGTGAGATTGCAGGACCAGTATTTCCAACAGGAAAGAAAAGCTCTGGATCCTCATCGCGGCAGGCCGATCTATGTCGCCAATCCATCTGCGTGCCTCCTCTAACCTCGTTTTAGCGAGGCCTCATAGCTCTAACTTCGTTGGTAATACGCACACATATGCTGCGCAAGAGGTTAATTCTCTCGCCTTCTCCTGGTATTAACAAGGAGATAGGCAAAGAGATTTCCCAAATGGAGGTGATTTATATCGCGCGTGCCCCCGACAGGAATCGAACCTGCGCACCCGCCTCCGGAGGGCGGTGCTCTATCCCCTGAGCTACGGGGGCTCATGAGTCAACTTCGGCAAGGTTATCAGCGGGTGCGTATTTGTAGCGATACTGTAAGAATTGTTCCTATGAGTGCAACTGCTTATTTCGCAACTGGATGCTTTTGGGGCGCCGAGCGCCGTTTCTGGCAGATGCCCGGAGTTATTGAAACCTCTGTGGGATATATGGGGGGAATAGTTAAGAGCCCCACATATGAACAAGTCTGCACTGGCACTACAGGTCATGCCGAAATGGTGAAAGTTAGCTTCGATGAGTCGAAGATTTCATATCAAAGATTGTTGGAAGAGTTTTGGACGATGCATGATCCAACCTCTTTGAATCAACAAGGCGGAGATATAGGGACTCAGTACCGCAGTTCTATATTTACTACAACCTCTGCTCAGTATGTCACCGCTGTGTCTTCGCGTGATACTTATCAAGGAGTCCTGACCGCTCAAGGGCTAGACGAGATTGCAACAGAGATTATTAGCGCCGATGGCATTGAGTATTATTTAGCTGAGGAGTATCACCAAAAATATTTAAAAAAGAACCCACTAGGTTATGACTGTCATTCAAGCACAGGGGTTGCATATCCCACGGCTGGTGTATCAGCATGAGTGAGAAGATTTACCCGGTAAAAATAAATGAAACTGAGCTCAAATCCACGCTAGACCCGCTGTCATATGATGTTTTGCGCAACGCTGCAACTGAGCGACCTTTTACTGGCGAATATACCGATACAGATAAAATCGGCATTTACAAATGCAAAGCTTGCAGTGCAGTGCTTTTCAAAAGCGAGACGAAGTTTCACTCTGGATGCGGGTGGCCATCTTTTTACGCCCCGTCTAGCGAAGATGCAGTAGATCTGATTGAAGATCGCTCACTGTTCCCTCGAGTACGTACCGAAGTGCGTTGTGCTGCATGTGGTTCTCATCTAGGTCATGTCTTCAAGGGCGAGGGGTATGACGTTCCAAGCGATGAGCGTTGGTGCATAAATTCAGTCTCATTAATCCTTGAGGACATTTAGTAATCTAAACCGCGTGATTCGTGCACTGCTTGATAGCAGTACCAAGCGACAACACTTCGATATGGATGAAGCTTTTCACCGCGAAGGTCCAAAGCCTTAGCCGGTGTCTCTTCGCTGTTTTTATGAACTATGTCCCAGCCTCGCCGTACAGCCAAATCTCCAGTTGGCCAAACATCTAAGCGGCCCAGTTGAAATATCATAAACATTTCTACCGTCCAGCGTCCTATACCCCACAGCGACGTTAGAGCTTCAAAAATCTCCTGATCATCATGAATCTCATCTATTCGATCAATAGGGATAGTTCGATCTACTACTGCAGCAGATAATCCTTTTATGGTGCGGGCTTTAGCTCCAGAGACCCCAAGTGTACGAAGAACTGAATCCTCTAATTTAATTAATTTGCGCGGCGTAATCTGGCCTTTACATGCAAGTACTAAGCGGCCATGAATCGTATCGGCCGCTTTCGTTGCTAGCTGTTGAGAGATTACTGAACTAACAAGTGATTCGAAGTTTGTTTCAGTCTGGGCAGTTCTACCAATCGTGCAGAGTGGGCGTCGTGCAATGAGAGGAACAAATTTTTTATCTAATTCACCGACCTCTGCAACTATTCGCCGCATTTTTTGGGCCGAATGAAGCGCCATTGTCTACAGTGAAAAAGTTGGGTATTCGTCAGTCACTAAAAGCAAGGCATATCCTGCAACACGATTCCAATACGCAATGGTTCCAACGACACCTTCGGCGCACTTTTCAGGATAATTTCCTGTGAAGACAACACTGAACCAAGCGATTATTGTGAGGAAGAGCGAGTAGACAATATAAAACAGACCAACCACATACAGAGGAATAGCTAAAAACCACTTGACAAGGGGGAGCCAACGATTGAGAAGTTTTGCATCCACTGGTGGGAAAACTACGCTGACTATGTCGTTTTCTTCAATTGATGGATATTCATCGGTGAGTAGAAGAACATATGCATCAACACGTGTCTGCAAGGAAAGAAGCGCTTCGTTGAATGCTAAGAGATAGCTTGGATAGATTTGGCGAAAAATTATTGCAAGTGCAACCGGTAGAGCTAAGAACCCGACGGCGAGAAAGTTAGGATTATCAGTTGAGGAGTAATCTGATGGTGAAAATGAGGCTAGAAATATCGCCATCGGCACCACGAGAATAATTCGAAAAAGGGCGCTGACGCGGTTCCGCTCGGTTAGGGTCACATCGATCTGGGTCTCAATTTGTTGGCTCATGAGTAAAAACTACCTTCCCTATGGCTCATTAATTGCATGTATGGCCTTTGTGCCGTACTTTTACACTCCTTGCAGAAGCGTTTACAGGTATTTACAGGTTTTTGTAAGTTGGAGCAGTCCTGAGCAGTAAATTGGGGTCTTTGTGGCTGGAATTAAGGAAGTAGCTGATGAGGCTGGAGTCTCAACTGCAACAGTTTCACGGGCACTTCGAGGCTTACAGCATGTCAATGAGGCGACTCGGCAAAAGATTATCGCTGCAGCACAAAAATTGGATTATCCATTAACACGAGCAGACTCACTTCCTGGCCGCACGAACAGCGTTGGCGTGGTGGCTCCCTATATATCTCGCTGGTATTTCTCTCAAGTAATTAGCGGCGCAGAACAGGCTTTGCGCGAGGCTGGCTTAGATCTTCTGCTCTATAACTTCAGCGCCATGAAGGGCAGAGAGCGCTTATTCCAACATCAACTCTTGAAAGGTCGAGTTGATGCATTAATCGTTATCTCATTGCCTCCAACAGAAGAAGAGTTTGACTCCATTCTTAGTCTTGGAATACCAATCGCATTGGTTGGAATGGATCACGCACAATGTGCAAGTGTGAAAATCGATGATGTCGCCGCAGCTCGTACTGCAACCCAGCATCTTGTTAATCAGGGGCATAAAAAAATAGGGTTAATGTCTGGAAGACCCGATGACCCATTTAACTTTAGCGTTCCTCAGGATCGACGCAAAGGCTTTATGCAGGTATTAGCTGAGAATGGACTGGAGTGGCTACCTTCTCGCGAAGTACATGGCGACTTCACTATGCACACCGCATCTCGAGCGATGGATGATTTATTAGCACGACCAAACAGGCCAACTGCAATTTTTTGCGAATCCGATGAAATGGCGATGGGTGCTCTTCAAGCCTTACGCAGACATGGACTTAAATCTCCTGAAGATATTTCAATCGTAGGTTTTGATGGTCACGAGATGGCTGAGTTCTCTGAGTTAACGACAATTGAGCAACCCGTTACATTAATGGGCGAAATGGCGGCATGGTCCATCATGGAGCGGCTAAGAAAGCCACATGTTGTGCCACCCTCATTAGTTCTGCCCACAACTTTGGTTGTACGAAACACCACGCGTAGATTGCTTCCCGAAGAGGTTTAAGAGAGCCCTGTTTGATTTATGTGAGCATCAAGGTAACCTACTGTGATGACTGACAGCAACGTTCAAGCGCCTCCATTAGCAAAACTCCTTACCCATCACTCAGAAAAATGGAGAGGTTTTGATCGCGACGTCCTGCCTTTGCCTGTGGCGGAGATGGATTTTCCAATCGCCGATCCAATTCGTACCGTATTGCAAGAGATGGTTGCTCAATCTGATCTTGGCTATTTAGGCTCGGTTCCAGAGCTTGCCCAAGGATTTGCTCAGTTTGCAGCTGTGCGCTGGAACTGGGAAGTCGACACGTCACAGGTCAGCGTTGCCGCCGATGTCGGTGTTGCAGTAGTTGAAGTGTTGCGCGTATTTACAAAACCGGGCGACAAGATTTTGATTAATTCACCCGTTTACCAGAATTTCTATAATTGGATCGATGAAACTCATCTTGAAAAAATTGATGTGCCCTTTACTCGCACCGGCGCTGAAGAGGGAATGAGTAATCCATGGATGCTCGACTTAGATGCGGTAGAGAAGATTTATTCAGATGGATTAAAGGTGCACTTATTGTGCTCACCACACAATCCATTGGGCAGGATTTTCTCTAAAGATGAACTTTCTCGAATCGCCGACATGGCTAAGAAATATAATGTGCTTGTAATCAGCGATGAGATCCATGCGCCGTTGACATACATTTCAAGTGATTTCACTCCATTTCTTGCCGTGAGTGATACAGCAAGAGAAGTGGGGATTGCCGTAACCGCGGCTTCCAAAGGTTGGAATATTGCTGGACTAAAATGCGCAATCATTGTTTCGCAAAATGAAGCTATCAACGCCAAGTTGGATGAGCTACCGATGGCCGTTCATTTTCGAGCATCGATTCTGGGTGCTTTTGCCTCAGCCGCCGCATTTGCCGATGGTGGAGTTTGGCTTGACTCAGTTATGAAGCAACTTGACCATAATCGCCATCTTATTCGTGACTTACTTGGGGCCAAATTGCCCACTGTTAAATATCACATTCCTCACAATAGCTATCTCGCATGGTTGGATTTGAGTACTTTGAATCTTGGTGAAAACCCAACTGCGACATTGCTCGAAAAGGGGCGCGTGGCCTTCAACCCTGGACATTCATATGGCTTGCAGTGCTCTCAGTACGTGCGACTTAATTTTGCTACAAGTCCAGAGATCATTACAGAAGCGATAGAGAGAATCCTTAACACGCTCAAATGAAAGCTCCTGATTGCGATGTAACCATTATTGGCGCTGGCCACAATGGTTTAGTTGCGGCGGCATATCTTGCACAAGCAGGTAAAAGCGTTCGAATTGTGGAAGCCAATGCCGAAATTGGCGGAGCGACAACAAGTGTTCGTGCATTTCCAGGCTTTGACGCTCGAATTTCACGATACTCATATCTTGTCTCGCTTTTACCGGATTCAATCATCACAGATTTGGGCATTAACTTTGAGTGTATTTCCCGCACGGTATCTAGTTATACGCCCTATGAAAATCTCGGGGTCCACCAAGGGCTATTCGTCTCTCGCCAATGGGATGGCGCGACAGAGGAGTCATTTACTCTTCTAGATCCAAGCGGAAGTGAAGGCAAAGCCTGGCAGGAGTTTTACGGTGAGATTGCGCAGTTCGCAGAGCGTATTTCACCAACCTTACTGAAGCCACTAATGACAAGAAGTGAGTTGAAAGATTTAATTGCAATGCCGTCGGTTTGGAAATACATGATTGAAAATCCTATTGGCGAAGTTATAACAGCTCGCTTTAAAGAGGATTTAGTTCGTGGAGTTGTTTTAACAGATGCTCTTATCGGCACTTTCTCTTCAGCTTTTGAGATGCAAGCAAATATTTGTTTTCTTTATCACCTGATGGGCAATGGCACCGGAGAGTGGAAAGTCCCGAAAGGCGGTATGGGCGCGCTAGTTTCAGAGCTTGAAAGAGTTGTACGTGCCGCTGGAGTAAGTATAGAAATTAACAAGCGGGTTACTAGAGTTGAAAGTGATAGTGAAGGTGTAACAGTAACGACGGCTGACGGAGAGGAAATCCGCTCTTTGTACGTACTATCAAATGCCGCACCACAAACACTCGCCAAATTAAGCGGAAAAATAGGCCCAAAAAGCCTGGATGGCTCCCAAATGAAAATTAATATATTACTCAAACGCTTACCCAAACTTAAATCAGGTGTAGATCCTCACTTAGCTTTTGCAGGGACTTTTCACGCCAATGAAGGTTTTTCACAGTTTGAAAGCGTTTTTGAGCAGGCTAAGAAGGGCGAAATTCCTGCCCTGATGCCGATTGAAATGTACTGTCACACGTTGAGCGATCCTTCAATTCTGAGCCCTGAGCTTACAGAGTTGGGATATCAGACTTTAACCTTATTTGGATTGCATACCCCCGCGGCTCTTTTCGACGAAGACAATGACTTAATGCGAGAGGTAGCGTTGAAATCAGCCCTTGCTTCACTTAATCACTTTCTCGCTGAACCCATTGAGAGTTTAATTGCTGGAATTGAAGTCAAAACTCCACTGGATATTGAAGCCGAAATTGGTCTACCTAGAGGGAATATTTTTCACCGAGATCTGCATTTCCCATTTCGTGAAGATGCAAGCGAGCCTAGTTGGGGAGTAGAAACAGATGATTCTCGGATATTTGTCTGTGGCGCTGGGGCAGTTCGTGGCGGTGGCGTTAGCGGCGTGCCTGGACATAATGCGGCAATGGCAATCCTGGCTAAGGATTAGGCTATGGATATGAGTAAGCATCCCGAAACAATTGCCATCAGCGCAGGTAGACCAGAAGTCGGCC
>CAFBRV010000028.1_pt1 | contig 10211 bp, 9 predicted proteins | sample 7270191 | NCBI WGS metagenome assembly CAFBRV01 (sample SAMEA6814197, study PRJEB35770) | uncultured Actinomycetes bacterium | biome: Freshwater; feature: Freshwater reservoir; material: water | place: Czech Republic | collected 2016-11-09 | depth 30m m
ACGGAAATTCCATCACCAGTTGCTGGAATTCTCACAAAAATTGTTGTACAAATTGATCAGACCGTTGCAGTCGGCGCCGAGCTCGCAGTAATTTCAGATGCGCCCACACCGTCAGCCGAGATTGCTGTGTCCGAGGTGTCCGAGCCACAGACCCAGATTGCTGTGTCCGAGGTGTCCGAGCCACCAACCCAGATTGCTGTGTCCGAGGTTCCAGCTGCAACCGCACCAACGGCAGGCACTGTTATTTCGATGCCCGCATTGGGTGAGAGCGTGAGTGAAGGAACCGTCACTCGTTGGTTGAAAAACGTTGGGGACTCTGTTGCAGTTGATGAAGCCTTGCTTGAAGTTTCAACAGACAAAGTTGATACCGAGATTCCATCACCCGTTGCCGGAGTACTTCTTGCAATCGATGTACCAATTGATACGACCGTTGCAGTTGGAGCTCGATTAGCCCTCATCGGTGTAACTGGAGCCGTTGCCGCGCCTGTCGTTGCCGCGCCTGCCGTTGCCGCGCCTGTGGTGGCAGAGGCTCCTGCTCAGGTTGTGACAACTCCCCCAGTTGTGTCTGCACCTGTTGTTGCCGCACCAATCACGCAACCAATGGATGTTTACGTAACACCGCTTGTACGCAAACTTGCCAATGATCTTGGTGTAAACCTGGCCGATGTTAAAGGCACAGGTGTTGGCGGAAGAATTCGCCGCGAAGATATTGAGGCTCTATCTAAACCAGTAGTGCAAGCAGTTGCAGCGCCGGTATCTTCTTCGCCGACAGCTAAGAGTTCGCCGACAGCTCCGGTTGCCGTTTCACCACTTCGTGGAACTACCGTGAAAATGACACGATTGCGAAAAGTTATCGCAGCTCGAATGGTTGAATCTCTGCACGTGAGCGCACAACTAACAACAGTGGTTGAAGTCGATGTAACCAAAATTGCGCGTCTGCGCGATCGTTCAAAGGCAAACTTTGAAGCGCGCGAAGGTGTGAAACTCTCCTTCCTTCCATTCTTTGCCGTTGCTATTTGTGAGGCACTCAAGCAACATCCTGTACTCAACTCATCAGTTGAGGGTGACGAAATCACTTATCATGGCTCAGAGCATCTAGGCGTGGCTGTGGACACTGAGCGCGGTTTGCTGGTGCCTGTCATCGCTAACGCTGGCGATTTAAATATGGGTGGCATTGCTCGAAAGATTGCCGACCTTGCTATACGCACACGCGAGAATAAAGTAACTCCGGATGAACTCGGTGGTGGAACTTTCACCTTAACTAATACCGGCAGCCGCGGCGCACTTTTTGACACTCCAATTATTAATCAACCTCAAGTAGCGATTTTGGGTCTTGGCGCCGTTGTAAAACGACCAATGGTTGTTCGTGGTGAAGATGGTGGCGAGTCAATTGCAATTCGATCAATGGTCTATCTAGCACTTTCATATGATCACCGTGTTGTAGATGGTGCAGATGCAGCACGCTTCTTGGTCACTCTCAAAGAGCGACTCGAAGGTGGAGCATTTGAATCTGATTTAGGTCTGTAAACAAGATATGAGAGTTCCTGAACGTATTGCAATTACTGGCTCATCGGGATTAATTGGTACAGCTTTGGTTGGCCATTTAAAATCTGAAGGCCATACCGTTCAACGACTTGTACGACGAGCCCCCGTTGCAGTAGATGAAGTGACGTGGGATCCAAATACTGGCTATGTTGATTTGAGTGCACTCGAAGGCGTCGATGCGATTATTCACTTAGCTGGTGCGCCAGTTGCTGATAAGCGCTGGACTAAAAAGTATAAGGCAGAGATCCTTAACTCTCGCTTAATGGGTACAACGACAATTGCAAAGGCAGCTGCCGAAGTTAAGCCCGACGTGTTCATAACAGCCAGTGCGATCGGCTGGTACGGAGAAAGTGGTAATCGCGCAGTCGTTGAAAGTGATCGCGTGGGTGATGATTTCTTAGCTGCGATTTGTCACGAATGGGAAGCGGCAGCTGATTTAGCAACAAATGTCCGAACCGTGAAGTTACGCACGGGTTTAGTTTTAGATCCAACTGGAGGCGCGCTTGGAAAGATGCTTCCCCTCTTTCGCTTAGGCTTCGGCGGAAAACTTGGAAATGGCAAGCAATGGTGGTCATGGATTACTCTCCACGATGTTGTTCGGGCAATTGATTTCGCTTTAGTTGAAGATATTTCTGGTCCCGTAAATCTCACAACTCCTAATCCAGTCACAAACCAAGAGTTCACTTCGGCCCTTGCACGCGCATTACACCGACCAGCTCTATTTCCTGCGCCGGCTTTTGCACTTAAAGCTGCGCTCGGTGGTTTTTCAACTGAAGTTTTAGGTTCGAAGCGAGTCATTCCGCAGGCTCTACAAGATGCCGGTTTCACATGGGATTATCCACACATTACCGAGGCGTTGAATGCGTTAGTTGAAAGCTAGTTCGGCAGCTAATTTCCCTGAAAATAGCGCACCTTGTTGTGATGGAACGCTCCGGTGATCACCAGTGACAAAGTAAATATCACTCAACTTCATACTCTGCGAAAGTGGTTTTCCTACTAACTGCAACGGCAACGCTAAAGGTATTTCGTACTTTGCAAGCATCTGCCAGGATCGAGTGTCTACGCCCCACATGAGCGTCAAATGACGCTTGACATCAGATTCACTGGTTCCTAGCGCAGTCGTTGTTGATACCAAATGCTGACCAGCTGGCGCGTATGCGGGTGAGATATCTGAAATTACAACACTGTTAATTACAGGGCCACGGCGTTGTCCATCTACGAGCAACCGACCAGTTCCTGAAGGATTGGAGTCACAGACGTGATACCACGTAATGCATCCAGTCATCTGTGCATCTGCATCACAGTTCAATAACTGCGTTGCCGTCATTGCATCTGTGGCAACAATGATTTTCTTGGCGTTAAACGTGCCAGTCGATGTAAATATTTCGAGTCCGTTTATTCTCTCAACATAAGTGTTCAACTCTACATTCTGGAGACGTTTTCCCAATGCCAGAGGTAGTTGACCAACACCATTTCGAGGCAGCCCCGGCGAGCCACTCACAAAGGATCTAAGTATTGAGATTCCATACCGCGCATCAACTAAGTGCGGATCTGCTAAAAAGACTCCTTGTAGAAATGGGCGCAAAGTTCGCTCATATGTGCTGCCTAAAACAGAAAGCAATTCTCCGATAGATGCATCTTTTTTAGGCTTGCTATAAATAACTCGCAGCAACGCGAGCTTTTCAGGAATCGTTCCGGTCGCTTTGTCTAATATCGAGAAAGGCATGATGCGTGGATCGCCGATGGCATGTCGGTCAATTCCGATTGCAACTTCAATAGCTCGCGGAGCTGCAATAAAATCAATCTCATCAATTACCTCAAGCTCTACGATTGATGGATACTTCGAATTGATTAACTGGAAACCACGGTCGCAGAGAAATCCATCAATGGAATCCGTGGCAACCCGACCCCCTAGTCGATCACTTGCCTCAAGTAAAACAACCTCTGCGCCTAAATCTTGCAAGTGAAGCGCTGCACTTATTCCGGCTAAACCACCACCCACTACGACATAGTCAAAGGACTTAGGCATTTGAGGAGATCTCACGTGCTTGATCTATTATTTGCGCCACTAATAAAACATCGTCATTACTAATCGGCCAAGCAGATGTGCCTGCTAACGCCTCGCCAACTGCGCTATAAAACAGAGCGTAGTTTCCATTTTCACCGACGATTTCCTCTACTTCATCGCCTCGGTGGATGAATGCCCTTGATGCAGTGGGAATGGCCCATGTGCCACCTTCTGGATACAAGCCACTTTTCAGTAAATTCTCCTGTGGATCTAAATCATGTATGACGAGAGCTGCTTGCGTACCAAGAATTCGAACACAAGGACCTGGTGCACCAACTACTGCACTTGCCGATAAATACGACATCGTTCCGCCACCATGACGCAAAACCAAAACCGAGTCATCATCGGCACCCCCGCGTAAAGAGCGAACCGATGAAGTCACGAGCTCGGCATTACCAAACCAATCTATGGCAGTTGAAATCAAGTGCGACTGCAGATCTAATAACTGTCCTCCACCATCGGCGGCGCTCATGTTTTCTCGCCATGACTGCGCATTTAAAACTGGACGAAAGCGTTCAAATCGTGAGTCCATTCTGTGGACCTGACCTAAAACTCCGCTGGCCAATATTCGTTTAATGGTTAAAGCATTACTGTCCCACCTGCGATTAAAGAAAGTTGAGACAGGAGTTCCGGCTTTCAAGCCCGCGTCGATTATCGCTTTTGTTTCGGCATAGGTCCGCCCCATTGGTTTATCGATCACTACTGGGATGCCCGCATTAATTGCAAACAGCGCATCGCGCGCGTGAGCTAAATTCGCTGACGCGACTACTACGAGATCTAATCGCTCTTTTACAAGCTCTTCACTCGTTGCAACGACTTTAACGTTGGGAAAATCTTCTTGCGCATGGGCTTGCCGGGTTTGATTTGTCGTTGCAATCGCCGCTACTTCGAAGCCACAACCTTTGAGTAAAGGTGCATGAAAATAGCGACCCGCTAGGCCATAGCCAACGATACCTACACGTAGGTTCATCTACTTATTCTGTAACTTTGATGGCCACCAAATTTTACCGCCGATGTCATATGCCAATGCCGGTACCAGAATCGTTCGAACAATGAGTGTGTCGAGTAGAACACCGAATGCCACTGCAAAACCCAATTCAGCTAAGAAGACCAACGGTAGAACTCCCAGTACGCCAAAAGTTGCAGCGAGCACAATTCCAGCTGAAGTAATAACACCACCCGTTACCGTTAGGCCCTTGATGACTCCGGCGCGAGTACCGATTTTTGCACTCTCTTCCCGCACTCGTGTCATGAGGAAAATGTTGTAATCAATGCCAAGTGCGACAAGGAAAATAAATGCAAAGAGCGGGAATGACGTATCTGCGCCCTTGAAGTTGAAAATATGTTCAAAGACCAATTGACATGCACCTAATGTTGCAAAGTAGGAAAGCACAACTGTTGAGAGTAAGAGAAACGCTGAAAGAATACTTCTAAGAAGTAAGCCAAGAATGAGCGTAATTAGAACCAAAACAATTGGAATAATTGTCTTATTATCGTGATCGGCTGCAACATCAGTATCGAATGCAACGGCAGTTGAACCACCAACTAAAATATCTGGGTCGATGGCATGTACAGCTTCTCTGATGACCGGTATGACATCACGGGCTTGGGTTGAATCAGGGTTAAGTGAAAGTGTGGCATTTAAGACAACTAGACCATTGAGTGTTTTTATGGCAGGAACTGGCTGTCCAGGAATCACTGGTGTCACACGGAAAGGTTCAACTGATGCGACGCCATCGATTTTCATGAGCGCGGCAGTCACCGAGTTAACTAGGGGTTCCTTAACAATTACCTCAGTTGGTTGGCCCGCTCCCCCAGGGAAATGTTCACCCAAGAGCTCTAAACCGATAACTGAATCCTGTTTTTTAGTGAAAGAGTCGGCAGTAGATAAGCCTTTCGCATTTAGAGTTGTAGAAAAGCCGGCAAGAACTACGAGAAGAACCGACGTTGCGATCCACAACTTGCGTGGACGTTTTTCGACAGCTGCGCCTATCTTTGCCCACGTTCCTTCGAGCTGAGAGTTAACATCGTCAAAGCGTGGGATACGGGGCCAAAAAATCCATCGTCCAAAGGCAACTAGAAGCGCTGGCAAAAGAGTCAAAATCGTGAGCATTGAAGCGGCGATTCCTACGGCACCCACTGGACCAAGTCCTCGATTGCTGGAGAGATCACTAAGAAGTAGAACTAATAAGCTGACAATGACCGTTAAGCCTGAGGCCAGAATCGGTTCAAATACGCCTTTGTAGGCCGCCTTCATCGCATCAAATCGAGACTCATAGTGATGTAACTCTTCGCGATAGCGCGAAATCAAAAGGAGTGCATAATCCGTTGCAGCTCCCAGGACTAGAACCGAGAGAATTCCTTGGGACTGACCACTTAAATCGATTGCATTGTTCTTAGCCAAAATGTAAACAATTCCACCCGCCGTTGAAAGGGCGATGACCGATGAAAAAAGTGGCAGAATCCACAGAACGGGTGATCTATAAACGATAATTAAAATCAATGCCACAACTATGAGGGTGGTGAATAGAAGAGAAGAGTCAATTCCTCCAAATGCACCAAAGAGATCACCAAGTAGAGCGCCTACACCAGTTACGTTTGCAGTTAAGCCATTTGCTTCTGCATATGCGGCCGAATCCTCTCGAAGTGTTTTTATGATTTCAGGCAGTACCGGTTTCTCATTTGGTAATAAATCTCGAGCTGAATCAAAGGTCAATGGCAGACTTACAAGAATTGCTTTCTTATCCTGCGATGCAAAAGCAAAAATGGGTTGACCAGGAATCAAATACTTTGAGATGGCAATATCTGAGCCTTTAATCGGTGTTGACGCCAGGCCAGCCAAGTGTGCGTTAAGCGCTGCTACTTTGGAATCATCGACGTCACCTAGATAGAGAACAAGTGTTGGAATCGTCTGTGTCTGATCTGCAGAGAACTGAGTAATAATCTTCGATGCCTGTGTCGATTCGGCGTTCTGCGGCAGAAAGGCAGAGTTATCATTTTCTTGGACCGTCGAAAGCGAGCCAAATAATGGACCAAAAACACCGCTGGCTCCGAACCAGATGAAAATTACGATGAGAGCGGTTATAAAAGGACGGCGGCTCTTCTTTTTGACAACTGAATTCACGGAAATGTGCCTTTCGACTTGGTAAGGATTCCATCCTACCTTTAGGCTAGGCAAGTGCCTGTTGTAGCAAGTCCCCACGAATCTGTAATTGCCTTGGCGCGCCATGGCCTCATCGATTATGCAAAAGCTTGGGATGTTCAGCGAACAATTCACGGCGAAGTCGTTGACAAGAAGCGACCTAACACACTCTTACTTTTGCAACACCCGTCGGTGTACACAGCAGGACGTCGAACCGACGTATCAGAGCGCCCAAACGATGGAACTCCCGTCATTGATGTCGATAGAGGCGGAAGAATTACATGGCATGGTCCCGGTCAACTTGTGGGCTATCCAATTGTTCGACTAGCTAAACCAACAGAGCTCGTTGGCTTTGTTCGCGAAATTGAGGCTGGTCTAATCCGAGTCTGTGCAGAGTTTGGAATAAGCGGTCAGTGTTTTGCTGGACGTTCTGGGGTGTGGATTCGAGATGAAAAGGGTGATCGAAAGATCGCCGCAATAGGAATTCGCGTAGCAAAAGCTGTCACTATGCATGGCTTTGCTTTAAATGTCTGTCCAGATTTAACTGCCTTCGATCAGATTATCCCCTGCGGCATTGCCGACGCCGATGTAACATCAATGCAAAAAGAGTTAGGACGCGAAATCACAATAGATGAAGTTGCACCAGTTGTTGAGCGCCACATATTTGAATCTTTGAAGCGAGTCAGCGTATGAGCATCGCTCCAGAGGGCCGCAAAATGATACGTATTGAGGCCCGTAACGCCCTTACCCCAATTGAACGCAAACCTGATTGGATTAAAACTCGGGCAAACATGGGTCCTGAATACACCAGACTTCGATCACTAGTAAAGAGTGAAGGTCTGCACACGGTCTGCCAAGAAGCCGCCTGTCCAAATATCTTTGAGTGTTGGGAAGATAAAGAGGCAACATTTTTAATCGGCGGAGATAAATGCACGCGACGTTGCGATTTTTGCAATATTGATACTGGAAAGCCCGATCCACTAGATCGAGAAGAGCCACGTAAAGTCGCCGAATCCGTAAAGTCCATGGGGCTTGCTTACGCAACTATCACTGGTGTTACACGTGATGACCTGCCCGATGAAGGTGCATGGTTATATGCCGAAACCATTAGACAGGTACATGAATTAAACCCTGGCTGCGGTGTTGAAATGTTGGCCCCTGATTTTCACGCGAAAAGCGAGCTGTTAAACGAGATTTTTGAAACGCGTCCAGAGGTTTTTGCCCACAATCTAGAAACGGTACCAAGAATCTTCAAAGAGATACGTCCGGCATTCACTTACGAAAAATCCTTGCGCGTCATAACAATGGCCCGAGACTTTGGTCTAATTACGAAATCGAATTTAATACTCGGGCTTGGTGAGACTCGTGAAGAGATTTCACAAGCACTCATCGATTTACGTAGCGCCGGCTGTGACTTAATCACAATTACACAGTACTTGCGGCCAACTAATCGTCATCATCCAGTCGTGCGTTGGGTTAAGCCCGAAGAGTTTGTAGAGCTATCGACTGAAGCCACCGAAGCAGGCTTCCTTGGTGTCATGAGTGGGCCCCTTGTTCGCTCAAGTTATCGCGCGGGACGTTTGTATCGTCAGGCGATGGCGGCTAAGGCAACTCATGGCTGATCTCGTTTATCCCCCAGTAATCGTTGCAATCAAATCGCTTTGGAAATACTTAGATCTTAAATTCGACTTTCAAGGTGTTGAAAATATTCCTCGAAAAGATGGCGCAATATTGGCAATTAACCACGTGAGTTATTTAGATTTCGCCATTACCGGAACTGCCGCCTTGCCGGCTGGTCGCTATGTCCGTTTCATGGCTAAAAAAGAGGTTTTCAATAACAAACTCGCGGGTCCATTGATGCGCGGAATGCACCACATAAATGTGGATCGCGAAAATGGCGCGGCATCATTTGTTGCCGCTCTTCGCGCTTTAAAATCCGGCGAAATTATTGGTATCTTTCCTGAAGGAACCGTATCCACGAGCTTTGAGATCAAAGGTTTGAAGTCTGGCGCAGTTCGTCTTGCTATGGGCGCTGGAGTACCGGTCATTCCAACAATAATCTGGGGCAGTCAGAGAGTGTGGACTAAAGGCGTAAAGCGAAATCTGCGCCGCCAACATATTCCAGTCACGGTAATCTTTGGCGAACCAATTTTCTATAAGCGAGGTGATGACCTCGAAGTTGCTGAGGCCCATCTTCGCCAAACACTTCTTGGGATACTCCACCAAGTTCAAGAGAATTACCCTGATAGTCACGTCGGCCAGCGCTGGGCACCTACTCGCCTTGGTGGAACGGCCCCTGCCCCACTAAACTAAGCGACATGTTTAAGAGAAAAGCTAAAGAAAAGAAGATAAAGACCCCTCGTTTCCAAACCTTCCGTGATGCGTACAACGTCACAAAAGTTGTGAAGCCATGGATTCCATACGCGCTCATTGGAATATTCCTCGTTACATGGGCTATTGGTATCGGAATTGGAATCGGTTTAGGACATCCAATTTATTTTGGATTTATTTTCTTGCCACTAGCTTTTCTTATGTCCCTCTTGTTCTTTACACGTCAGGCTGGCACCGCCGCTTACTCATCAATTGAAGGCCAGATGGGTGCGGCTGCAAGTGTTCTCATGGCAATTCGCAAAGGCTGGACAACGGTTCCTGCTGTAGCAGTTGCGCGCAACCAAGACATGGTCCACCGAAGCGTTGGTCGTGCAGGCATTGTTTTAACTGGCGAAGGTTCGCATGGCGTTAGCCAGATGCTTACAGATGAGCGCAAAAAGACTGAGCGTTTTGCACCGGGAGTACCTATCGCACTCGTTGTCGTTGGCGATGCAAAGGGACAGGTTCCTCTTCGTAAACTTCAAAAACATTTACAGAAGATGCCAAAGAAATTAACTGCCCATCAGATGCGCGAAGTTCGTGCCCGCTTAAAGGCCGTTGGTGGTTTATCTATGCCAATTCCAAAGGGTCCAATGCCAACTCGCGCACCAAAGATGCGCTAAACCCTAGTTAATACCGTTCCGCTAATTCGTTCGTGAATTCCACGACCATTTTCGTCATATGTCACAGCCGTCACGACTAGAACTAAGAAAACCGTTCGTACAAGAGCCTGCACAGGCGAAACCGCCGATCCATCTGCAAAGCGCACGACGTGCAGACCGAAGATTTTCTGACCAAGTGAGGCGCCGGTAAGTGAGGTAAGAACCCACACCTCCACAAAAAAGAGCCCTAAAGTGATCGGCGATTTGTTGGGCTCCATCTGGCCGATTCCCCCTGAAAGCGCGGCAACGATGGCATAACAGGCCAGCCAGTCCAGAGTTATCGCGGCAAGGCGTCGCCCAAGGCTGACATCTCTCTCTCCTGTATTCATCGCCCTAGCCTAGGGGTCAATTTTGTAACATGGCTGTAACAGGGCGGTTATGCCCTTTTGACGCAAAAGACTTATTCTTGCCACAGCGCAGAGAT
>CAFBRV010000029.1_pt1 | contig 10177 bp, 8 predicted proteins | sample 7270191 | NCBI WGS metagenome assembly CAFBRV01 (sample SAMEA6814197, study PRJEB35770) | uncultured Actinomycetes bacterium | biome: Freshwater; feature: Freshwater reservoir; material: water | place: Czech Republic | collected 2016-11-09 | depth 30m m
CAAAACACTGCGAACCAAATGCGCATTTGTCTGCGCCCACGCACTCGCGGCCCGAAACCGAATTCGCCGCCCAAACTCGTCGATCCACGTCAGGGGCATCGTCGCGGTCCCCTGATACGCCGGGTTTACGGGCCCATTCATGTAAACGCTTGGCATCTTTTTCAAGGGATGAAACGCCTAACATGAGTTCGCTATCAGGATCGGGCTCTTCGCTATTCATCTTTTGCAGACAGATGTAGTTGCCTACGCCCTTATAGATTGCATACGTGATTTCACGACCCAGAACCTTTTCAAGTGCGGGAACAACTGCCGGCAAATCACGTTCTACTAACTGACGTTGCAAGGCAAGCGTTGCAGTTGCAACTAAAACTTTTCGCCCGTGTACCAGTGGTGGAATTATGTAGGCCAGTGATTTTCCTGTACCCGTTCCCGCTTGAACCATCAAGTGATGTCGATCGGTTAACGCATTAGCCACGGCCTCGGCCATTTCGATCTGGCCTTCTCGCGGAGCGCCACCAATTGCGGTGACTGCAGCATCGAGTGCTTCACGCACCTTTGCCGACATATCGCTCATGGACGCAACCTTATCGCCCGGCAGTGTCAGGCTATAACTGCCGCTCTTCCCGACTCAAGGCGTGCAATAGGAACACGAAATGGCGAGCATGAAACATAGTCAAGGCCGAGTGAGTTAAAGAAGTGAATACTGCGTGGATCTCCACCATGTTCACCACATACGCCTAACTTGAAATCATTACGAAGACCTCGGGCAAGACCAACTGCCGTTCGCAAAAGAATTCCAACTCCAGCCTCATCCAGTGATTCAAATGGATTAAATGGCAAAAGTTCAAGATCTAAATAGCGGGGTAGGAAAGTTGACTCAACATCATCGCGGCTAAAGGCCCACGTTAGTTGAGTTAAATCATTGGTGCCGAATGAGAAGAAGTCGGCGTGAACTCCTAATCGATCTGCGGTTATTGCCGCTCGTGGTGTTTCAATCATTGTGCCGATAGGAATTTCAACATTTAGTCCTGAGCCTTTAAAAGTCTTAGCAATTTCCGTCTCTAATGTTTCTCGCAGATACAGAAGTTCGCGTTGAGTGGCAACCAGCGGAATCATGACTTCAGGACGTGGATCGTGACCTAACTTTCGAACTTCAAGAAATGCATGAACAAGTGCGCGCACCTGCATCTTATAAAGCTCAGGAATTAGAATTCCAAGCCGCACGCCGCGCAAACCCAGCATCGGATTTGCCTCATGTAAGCGGCTTACTGCAGCAAAAAGTGCCTTATCTCGCGGAGAAACCTCTTCATTGAGCGCTTCGGCTCGAGCCATTGCAGCGCTGAGCACAACAAGTGAAGGCAAAAACTCGTGAAGAGGTGGATCTAACAAGCGAATAGTGACGGGTAAACCCGACATTGCCATCATGATCCCGACGAAATCGGCACGTTGTAATGGCTCCATCTCGGCAATGACTGAACGCTGCACATCATCGTTTTCTGCCAAAACTAAGCGCTCTACATATGAACGACGTGGTCCCAAAAACATATGCTCGGTGCGGCACAGGCCAACGCCTTCGGCACCTAAAATTCGAGCGCGAATTGCATCTTCTGGAGTATCGGCATTTGTTCGAACTTCTAAACGACGTTTCGCGTCGGCATGCATCAAAATTCGATCCACTGCCTTCACGACAGGTGCCGCCTCATCGGAGTCGGCAGATAGACGGCCTTCTAAATAAGAGGTTACAGATGATGCAACCACCGGTACGTCGCCTAAATAAACCGCACCCGTTGTGCCATCAATAGAAATAACATCACCTTCATAAACAGTGGTCGCACCTGCAGTAAATAAATTTGCACGTTCATCAACTGAGATTGAATCGGTACCACAGACCGCCGTTTTGCCCATTCCTCGTGCAACAACAGCCGCATGCGATGTTTTTCCGCCGCGGCTAGTTAAAATTCCTTGAGATGCGACCATTCCGACCAAGTCATCTGGACTAGTTTCGCGGCGTACTAAAATAACTTTTTTGCCGGATTTAGACAGGTCAAAAGCTCGCTTCGAATCAAAGACAACTTCGCCAACTGCAGCCCCGGGGGATGCCGGAATGCCACGTGCAATTTCGTTGAGTGCACCTGTTGTATCAAACTGCGGAAACATTAACATCGCAAGCTGATCACCGGATGTGCGAAGTAAGGCTTGATCCATCGTAATTTTGCCTTCATCGACAAAATGAAGGGCGATGCGAAAAGCCGCTTCAGCGGTGCGTTTACCCACGCGGGTCTGCAGAATCCAGAGTTTTCCACGTTCAATTGTGAACTCGATATCGCAGAGATCCTCATAGTGAGTCTCTAGCAACTCCATTACATCATCGAGCTCTTTAGCAACCACTGGACTTAATTGGCCAAATTCATCGAGTGACATTGGTGTACGAATTCCAGCAACTACATCTTCTCCCTGCGCTTTTTGGAGATAGTCACCGTAACGGCCGACTTCACCGGTAGATGGGTTACGCGTAAATGCAACACCTGTACCTGAATCATCACTGAGATTTCCAAAGACCATTGATTGAATATTTACCGCGGTACCTAAATCTGATGGAATTCTTTCGCGGCGACGATACATCTGCGCGCGCTCAGAGTTCCACGACCTAAAAACGGCTTCAACAGATCTAATCAAATGCTCGCGCGGATCAGTTGGAAAATCCTCACCCGTGGCCAACTGAATAACCTTCATGAAACCATCACAGAGTTGTTTTAAGCTTTCAACGTCAAGGGCTTGTATATTTTCTGCACCCACTGACGATGCAATGCGCTCTTGCACTTTATGAAACTCTTCAGGTGCAATATCGCAGACGATTTTTCCAAACATCTCAATAAAACGGCGATATGAATCCCAGGCGAAACGGGGATTTCCAGATGAGTCTGCAAGTGACTGAGTTGTTTCGGGGGTCATGCCAACATTGAGAACTGTTTCCATCATTCCAGGCATTGAAAACTTTGCACCAGAGCGCACTGAAACGAGAAGTGGATTTTCGACACCACCAAATTTTTTGCCAGTTTGACTCTCTAGATCTTTTAACGCTGCATCGATTTCGCCCTGTAGAGATGCAGGCATTTCGCCAGATTGAAGATATATCCGACATGCATGGGTTGTGATCGTGAACCCAGGAGGAACTGGCAAACCAATCCGAACCATCTCAGCGAGGTTGGCACCTTTGCCGCCCAAAAGATCTTTTTGGGACATGTCTCCGAAAGTAAATGGATGAATCAGCTGTTCGGTCATCATTGACCTTCCTTGTTTTGAGTCAGTAACGGCACTCACACTAACCCTTTGTTGGTGAGGCTAGCGTATAGTTTTTATGCAGGAAATCGTATAGGATTTCGACCACAACGAGGGCGGAGTTAATGCGTGGCAAAGAACTTTAGGCGGCAGTTTCCCAAGTACAAAGAGTTGGCTCCCCTGCTCAAATTCACGCTCCCATCCCTACCAAACCGCCAGAAACGCCTTGCCAAGGCGTTAACTATCTGGGACTTACGCCTGATAGCTAAAAGGCGTACACCTACCGGACCTTTCGATTACACCGATGGTTCAGCCGAAGCTGAAATCACCCTTGAGCGAGCCCGGCGCGCATTCTTAGATCTGGAATTTCGCCCAAATATTTTGCATGATGTAAGTGATGCTTCACTCGAGTGTGAGGTTCTTGGAGAAAAATTTGAAATGCCAGTTGGCATAGCCCCCACAGGTTTCACTCGAATGATGCACTCTGAAGGAGAAGTCGCAGGAGCGCGCGCAGCGGAAAATTTCGGCATTCCGTTTACTCTCTCCACCCTTGGGACCACAACTATTGAAAATGTCGTTGCCGCTGCACCGGATGGTGTTAACTGGTTTCAGCTGTATATGTGGAAAGACCGAGAAGCAAGCATGGAGCTCGTTCGCCGTGCCCAGGCCGCCGGAGTTAAAAATTTAATTCTCACAGTCGATGTCCCGGTTGCCGGAGCGCGGTTAAGAGATACAAGAAATGGACTTACTGTCCCGCCATCTTTGACGGCCAAAACAATTATTGATGCTCTACCAAGACCTGAATGGTGGATAAATTTTTTAACTACGCCAGCAATCTCCTTTGCCTCAATGAAAAACTGGAATGGCACGGTCGCCGAACTTTTAGATTTCATGTTTGATCCAACGATGACATTTGAAGATCTGTCATGGGTTAGAGCACAGTGGGATGGTCAGTTAACGATAAAAGGTATTCAAACCGTTGATGATGCAAAGAAAGCGGCTAAGTTCGGCGCCGATGCAATTATTTTGTCTAACCATGGTGGCCGACAGTTAGATCGCGCTCCGGTTCCGCTTCACTTACTCGTTGATGTGAAGAAGGAGTTGAAAAAGGATTTAGAGATCCATTTGGACACCGGCATCATGCATGGTGCAGATGTTCTTGCCGCTATTGCATTGGGTGCCGACTTCACATATATCGGGAGGGCATACCTGTATGGCTTGATGGCTGGGGGCCAAGAGGGCGTGGAGCGGGCGCTAACAATTTTGCAGTCACAAATGATAAGAAATATGAAGTTGCTAGGCGTTAATTCGTTGAAAGAACTAGAGCCAAAGCATGTTCGTTTACTTCCAACTCATGCTGGTCTCGGATCATTATCTGGAGGCAAATAAATGAGAATCGCGCGTATAGGTGGAGTTGGTGAGGAGAGACCTGTCGTCATTGAAGGCGACGAGGCGATCTATGTAGACACTCTCATAAGCGATTGGTCACGCCAAAGCCTTGAATCAGGTTCGTTGGAGCGCGTAAAAGCCGCCAATTTATCGACGCTTCCCCGCACCTCCATTCATGGGCATCGATATGGAGCACCGATATTTCGACCAACTAAAGTTATCTGTGTTGGGTTAAATTATTTAGGACACATTGCTGAAACTGGCGCCGATACTCCAAAAGAGCCCGTTATTTTTATGAAAGCTCCGGACTCAATTGTTGGCCCAAATGATGACATAGTAATTCCACCAGGAAGCACCGCCACAGATTATGAAGTTGAGTTGGCGATTGTGATTGGAAAACGCGCATTGTATTTGGAAAATCCCGATCAATCTCCTGATTGCATTCTTGGATACACAATCAGCCAAGATGTTAGTGAGCGCCATTGGCAGATAGAGAGATCGGGCCAGTGGGTTAAAGGAAAATCCTTCCCTACTTTCAATCCAATCGGACCGTCCATAGTTACTGGAGATTCTATTGATCCGAACAATCTACGTTTGTGGTGTGAGGTTGATGGAGTTATGAAGCAGGATTCACGAACAGATGATCTCCTCTTTGGCATCAATCACATCGTTTGGTACATCAGTCAGTTCATGGAGTTATTTCCTGGGGACATTATTAATACTGGCACCCCGTTCGGAGTTGGGCTTGGTTTTAAACCTCCTGTTTATCTGCATAGCGGACAAGTGGTTCGCACAGGTATTGAAGGCATTGGCGAAATAATCTCAAGGGTTATTGATTACAAGTAGAAGTTCAATCTTTAGGTAAATCAAACATCGCTAACGTGCTTGTAAAACCACCATCGACGGCAATGTCGGTACCTGTAACAAAATCAGAGGCTGAAGAGGCGAAGAAATTTGCTATGCCTGCAAAGTCAGCAGGTGTTCCCCAACGTCCTGCAGGTGTTCTCGAGAGAACGTGCTCAGGTAGGCCAGAAATAGCTTGCGTGACTACTGTCATTTGTGTATCAATCCAACCCGGCAAAATTGTATTAACTTGAATATTGTCGGCGCCCCAAGCCGCAGCCAACGACTTACCCAACTGCACGACCGCACCTTTTGTGGCTGAATAAATAGGCGCAAAGCCAATTCCTTGAACACTCGTAAGTGAGCCTATGAGGATAATCTTGCCTCCCCCGCGCTTCTTCATCTCTGGATACACCAGTTGAGTACACATAAAGACTGCTTTGAGATTTACGTCAATCATCTGGCCTACGATTTCATCGCTAAGATCTTCCGGTCGCATACGAATATTTAGTCCGGCATTGGCAATTAAAATATCTATCGCGCCAAAATCTGTAACCGTTTCCGAAAGCGCTCTTTCACAATCACTTCTTGAAGTGACATCTACAAAGTATGCGCGAGCACTGATGCCTAACTCTCTCAACTCATTTACAGCGGCCACACTTTTATCGGCATTTCGCGCCCAGATTGCGATGTTGGCACCGGAGGCCGCAAGGCCTCGTGCGCATCCCAGTCCTATGCCGCCGTTGCCCCCAGTGATTACCGCCGTCTTACCGGTCAGGTCAAAGAGGGAACTAGAGGTCAATGGACGTTCCCGTATCCATAGAGCGATACAAGGCTTGTACAAGCTTGAGTGTATTTACGTTATCTCGTACCGAAGATCGCACGGCACTACCGGTAGCAATCGCAGACATTACCGATCCCATGGTTCCAATAAATGCATCAGGGAACCAACGAGTGGTAACTGGGTAAGGCATCCAACCATCAGTTGGCACTAATTGTGAATTAACCTCGAGTGTATCTACTCGACCATTTGGGTAGTCATACAAGAGACCAAGAGTTCCACGGATTGATCCCTTGTCGCCATCGATTCTGTATTCGGCATAGTTATCACCACCACGATTCACGTGGTTGGCATGTACCAGTGCAGAAACCCCGCCATCGTATTTGTATGTACTTATGGTGCGAGTCTCTCCCTTTGGGAATTGACCATTGGTGCGCCCGGCAACACAAAATACTGTCTTAGGATCTCCAAGAAACCATCGAATCAAATCGTGATAATGAATTGAGTGGAGCATGATTTCAAGGCGTTCCAAATCCTTTGCCCATGGCCATAGCTCCCATGGTGTTATTAAATTAACCGTTAACGAGAAGTTACTGACTTCCCCAATCCAACCAAGCTCCACCATTTTGTGAGCCGCTGCGACTCCCTCTTCGAATCGAAGTTGTTGGTTCACACCGGCAATAATTTTAAATTCATCAACCAGATCGGCCATTTTTACGCCGGCATCAACCGTTGTTGCCATAGGTTTTTGAGCCAATATATGTTTCCCCGCCTTGGCTATCTTTTCAAAGAGTTGTGGCTGAGTATCTGCAGGGACTGCAATATCAAAAATCTTCGCTTCAGAGTGCGAGAGCATTTCATCAAGGCTTGAGTACACCTTTTTGATTCCATGTCGTGATGCAACATCCGTTGCCTTCGCAATGTCCACATCGGTGATTCCAACTATGTCTAAGCCAGCTTTTGTATATGCAGGTAGATGCGCTCCATCAACGATTCCACCGGCGCCGACAATTGCAACTGGTAATCGGTGAGATTTAGGTATTTCAAGTCGGACTGCATCTGCAACTTCTTTGAACTGATCTATCATGGCTTACTCCTTTGCCATAGCTGAGACATTTTCAGCTTGAGATGTGCGATAAAGTACGGTTTGAAGATGCTCGGTATAGAGAACAAGCTCTTCATTATCGGCGCGGAAAATCTCGTAACTAACTCGAATGAGACCCATGGTTTCGTACTTAGGGGTTTTTTCAAGCAGAGTACGCATTCCATAAATAGTATCGCCGATGAATGTTGGTTTTATAAAGCGGAGTTTGTCATAACCATAACTAAATGTATTTACATTGTTATGCGCAAAAAGACCTAAACCATAACTAAAGACCATAGCCCCTGGAACCAAGCGACGTTTGAACAGTCCATGCTCGCGCGCCCAAATATCATCCCCAACATAAGGATGCATATCCAAGACTAGAGAGTTGAAGAGCATTACTTCGCCTTCAGAAATTGTTCGCCTCAGTGAGCGATCAACCTCGCCGACTTCGTAGTCTTCGTAGAGTTGCACATCTTGATTCCAAACGGGAATCTCATACCGTGCCTTTGGATCTGGATTTGGATTCTTCATTGTTGTGCCTCCCTATATTCCAAATTCACTTCGAATTTTTTCAGTATCTTCACCAACATGTGGAGCGCCTTTTGAAGACTTGATCGGATGGCCATCGATTCGAATCGGTGATCGAGTTGTTTGAATATCGATGGACTCGGAGCCATCGATTGATGTACGTGTCACTGTTTGTGTCATATCGAGCTCTTTGAAACCATCATGGGCGACTAATTCAGGCAGAGTCAGAACTGGAGCACACCAAATGTCAGCGGCATCTAGGATTTTCAGCCAGTGATCGGTGCTTTGGCTCGAAAGTCGCGTCGAGAGAATATTTGTAATCGCTTCCTGATCACTCCACCAACTCTTTGGATCTTCATAGGCATCGAGATCTAGATCCAATAATGTACCCAAGGCTGGAATGGGAGTCATCGCTATCGCCATATATCCATCAGATGTCTTGTAGATTCCATAAGGCGCCGGAAGAAAGGCATGTGCCCCACTACCTCGCTTGACGATGACATTTGGATCAAAGAGATTTGCTGTGATTAATTCGAACTGCAAATCCAACATCGCTTCGAGAAGACTCGATTCAACAAGTCCGCCGAGGCCCGTTCGTTCACGACGTAACAGAAGGGCAGTAACTCCATGGGCCAAGTGCGTTGATGTAAATATATCGGCCACAGCCAAACCAACAGGAACGGGAGGATCTCCCGCCTTTCCATTGAGCCAAGGCAAGCCTGAAATGGATTGAGCAAGTAAATCTTGACCAGGACGATCCTTAAATGGTCCCGTCGATCCATACCCCGTGGCACTTCCATAAACGATTCGTGGGTTTCGTTTTTTAACCTCTTCATAGCCCAAGCCGAGTCGCTCAATTACTCCTGGACGAAAGTTCTGAATGATTACATCGGCCTTCTCAACTAACTTCCATACCTCTTGCAAACTTTCAGAGTTCTTAAGATCGGCGGCATAACTCTCTTTGTTTCGATTCATCATATGGAACGAGAGCGTGTCACCATCACTTGCTAAACCGGCAAAAGCAAGTGTTCGGCCGATGTCACCGACGCCTGGGCGTTCGATTTTAATTACTCGGGCGCCTAAATCGGCGAGCCTCATCGCGGCAACAGGGCCTGCAAGAAATTGACTAAAATCCAATACGAGGATTCCATCAAGTGGAAGATCAGATTTCTTAGTCAACGTGGAATACCTCGGGGATTGCTGCCCACCATTCGCCATCGGCGCGATCATTGAGCGGAGTTTGTAATGGTTTACAGACATCCCACCATTTTTGAGTTGTGGGATCCTGCGCCATCTTTGCCATGTCACCTTCAAAATCTTCGCCCACGTACTCAAAATATGAAAAGAGAAGTTCGCCATAACGGTAGATGGAGTAATTGCGAATATTGCTTGTGGCAATCTGAGCAAGTACATCCGGCCATACATCGGCATGGAGCCGTTCGTATTCAGCCCGGTGTTCGGGTTTAATTCCGATTACTGAAGCAAATCTTTGCACGTGTATCTCCCCCACTAGTTATTAAAGGTTGTAGAACTTTTCAGCAGTTTTAGAACAGAGCCACTCTTGATCAGCCTCTGAGAACTTTGCTATTACATCTAACTGCGCCTTCCAGACTTTGACGTAATCTCCAGACAAAATACATACCGGCCAATCCCCACCCATCATTGTGCGATTTGCGCCATAAACCGAAATTATGTGATCAACATATGGCTGCCAATCGGAGTAACTCCATTCGGGAGATGATGCGGTGTTGAGCCCTGACAGCTTTGCATAGACATTTGGGTAAGTTGCGCACTCGGCCATGAGTGAGGCCCATGGCTCCATAACTTTGCCTGCGATATCTGGTTTTGCAAAGTGATCTATCACGATCTTTAGATTCGGAAATTTATTTGCAAGAATGGGAACATTCTTGATGTGGTCGGCATTAATTGCTACATAATCAAAGCTCAATCCCGCTTTTTCAATGAGTCCGATGGTCTGCAGGACTTCTGGGCGCAGAATCCATGCAGGATCTGAGCCATACTTAGGATTGCTGTAGTCATGGGAGAGATTTCTAAAGCCTTTGATATGAGAGTTCTTCTTAAAGAGCTCTATTGCAGTGCGGGCTTCATTTGGTCGCTCAAATGGAACCCAACCAACCACTCCGACAACAAAGTCAGAGTGTGCAGCTACATCGAGCATATAAAAAGTATCGTCATACGTATCAGCGGCCTGTACAAGGATCGAAGACGTAACTCCAGACGCGAGGATTTCAGGTGCCAGACGTTCGGGC
>CAFBRV010000030.1_pt1 | contig 9961 bp, 11 predicted proteins | sample 7270191 | NCBI WGS metagenome assembly CAFBRV01 (sample SAMEA6814197, study PRJEB35770) | uncultured Actinomycetes bacterium | biome: Freshwater; feature: Freshwater reservoir; material: water | place: Czech Republic | collected 2016-11-09 | depth 30m m
GGATGACCTACCTGAAGAGATTAAAAATACATACGATCGATTAGGCATCCCAGAAGCCGAGAAACAACGTCTAGTTTCAGGCGTAGCTGCGCAGTATGAGTCGGAAGTTGTGTATCACTCCATTCGCGAAGATTTGGCCGCTCAAGGAGTTATCTTCCTAGATACTGACACGGCTTTGAAGGAGCACCCTGAGTTATTCAAAGAGTATTTTGCAACGGTCATTCCTGTTGGTGATAATAAGTTTGCAGCACTGAATACTTCTGTTTGGTCGGGTGGGTCATTTATCTATGTGCCAAAGGGAGTCCATGTCGATATTCCTTTGCAGGCTTATTTCCGAATTAACACCGAAAACATGGGTCAATTTGAGCGCACTCTAATTATCGCTGATGAGGATTCTTATATTCACTATGTTGAGGGATGTACCGCCCCAATTTACAAATCTGATTCACTGCACTCCGCGGTAGTTGAAATTATTGTGAAGAAGGGCGCTCGTGTTCGATACACAACAATTCAGAACTGGTCGAACAACGTTTATAACTTAGTTACTAAGCGTGCCACATGTGCAGAAGGCGCAACTATGGAGTGGGTCGATGGAAATATTGGCTCTAAAGTGACGATGAAGTATCCAGCAATATTCTTGATGGGCCCACATGCAAAGGGTGAGACGCTCTCATTGGCATTTGCAGGCGAGGGTCAACACCAAGATTCAGGTGCAAAAATGGTTCACGCTGCGCCATACACATCGTCATCGGTTATTTCGAAATCTGTCGCACGTAACGGCGGTCGAACTTCCTATCGTGGACTTGTTCAAGTACAAGAGGGAGCCCATCACTCTAAGAGCACAGTTAAATGTGATGCGCTTTTGGTAGATACGATTTCGAGATCTGACACATATCCTTATGTAGATATTCGCGAAGATGATGTGTCGATGGGTCACGAAGCCACGGTTTCAAAAATTAGCGATGATCAACTTTTCTATCTCATGTCTCGCGGTTTGACCGAAGATGAGGCTATGGCGATGATCGTTCGAGGCTTCATCGAACCTATCGCGCGCGAACTTCCAATGGAGTACGCACTAGAGCTAAATCGCCTTATAGAACTTCAAATGGAAGGCGCTGTTGGTTAATGTCTCTTTTAACAACAAACTATTTAACCCCAACTGGGCGTGAAGAAGCTTGGCGTTTTACGCCACTTAAACGCTTGCGAGGGTTGCACGACGGACAGGCCGTTGTTGGCGACCGATCTACATTGGTTGCTCGAGGTGCATTGCCTCAAGGTGTTACTTTCAGCCGCGAAAACCTCGAACCACTTGCAGGCAGTGATGACGTAATCATTGAACGAATACGTGGTCTTTCTGGCGATGTCGCCCATCTCTCTATTTCGGCTAACACCGAACTCTCCGAGCCAATATTTCTAGGACGCAGTGAAGGAGCACTCGGTAGCGCCGAATTTTCAAGAGTTCGAATTTCTCTCGGGGTTCACGCTGTAGCTACTGTTGTTGTTGAAAACACGGGCGATACCGTTCTGGCTGAGGATCTAGAGATTTCACTAGCACCGGGTGCATCACTAAAGTTCATCACTCTCCAAGAGTTTGATTCAAAGAGTGTGTACACAGCCCGCCATCATGCAGTCATTGATAAAGATGCGCACTATAAATCTATTACCGTCACTGTTGGCGGCGATGTGGTTCGCATTCTCCCAACGGTCGAATTCATCGCTCCAGGTGGTTCAGTTGAACTTCTCGGCGTCTATTTCGCGACTGCTGGTCAATTCTTCGAGCATCGCATGCATGTGGATCACGCCGTTCCAAAAGCGAAATCACGAGTCAATTTCAAGGGTGCTTTATCTGGTCGAGATGCACACACTGTATGGATTGGCGACGTTCTTATTCGCGCCGTTGCCGAGGGCACCGATACATATGAGCTCAATCGCAACTTACTATTAAGCGACGGCGCTCGAGCCGATTCAGTCCCCAATTTAGAGATCGAAACGGGTGAAATCGTTGGAGCCGGACATGCGAGCACTACTGGACGCTTTGATGATGAGCAGCTTTTCTATTTAATGTCCCGTGGAATCGCCCTTGAAGATGCCAGACGATTAGTTGTCCGCGGCTTCTTCAACGAAATTATCACCGAGATCGGCAATGAAACTATTCAAGATCGATTAATGAATCGCATTGATGCTGAGCTAGAAAAAGCAGGTGCCTAAATGGCAGATTTCCAGCTCGATCAACTCCAGGATGGTAAGCCCGTTAAGTTAGAAAAGGGCGATAAGACCATTTGTGTGACACGAATAGGGGATGAGGTTTTCGCTATCGATGATGTCTGTACACATTCAGAGGCCTCGCTTTCTGAAGGCGATGTCAGCGATCACAAAATTGAATGTTGGTTACATGGCGCAGAGTTTGATTTGCGTTCAGGTGAGGCGTTAACGCTTCCAGCAAATATTGCAGTTACAACATATCCCGTAACAATCGTTGCGAATTCCGTCACAGTAGAGATTTAAGAGAGAAGAGAAAACGATGAGCACACTAGAAATTCGCAACTTACACGTTAGCGTTAATACCGAAAATGGTGCGGTAGATATTCTCAAGGGTGTAGATCTGACAATCAAGTCAGGGGAGACGCACGCGATTATGGGGCCTAATGGTTCGGGTAAATCGACCCTGGCCTATTCAATTGCAGGCCATCCAAAATACTCAATTGTTGGTGGCTCAGTCACTCTCGATGGCGCCGATGTTTTGGCGATGACCGTTGATGAGCGAGCAAAGGCCGGACTCTTTTTAGCGATGCAGTATCCAGTTGAAGTACCTGGAGTATCGGTCTCCAACTTTTTGCGAACAGCGGCAACGGCCCTTCGTGGAGAAGCCCCGAAGCTACGTACGTGGGTTGGTGAAGTAAAAGAGGCGATGGAGGCTCTGAATATGGATCCTGCCTTTGCATCTAGAAATGTGAATGAAGGCTTCTCTGGTGGCGAAAAGAAACGTCACGAGATCATGCAACTTGAACTTCTCAAGCCAAAAATTGCGATCTTGGACGAGACTGATTCAGGTTTAGATGTCGATGCTCTACGCATTGTCTCTGAAGGTGTAAACCGCGCTAAAGAGAACAATAACTTGGGCGTACTTTTGATTACCCACTACACGCGTATCCTGAAATACATCAAGCCAGATTTTGTTCATGTCTTTGCTAACGGTCACATCGTTGAAGAAGGTGGACCGGATTTAGCCGACAAGTTAGAGGCGAATGGTTACGCAGACTATGTGAGCAAGTAAGAAATTATGTCATTTTCCGTTTCTCAGATCCGCAAAGATTTTCCAATCTTTGAACGGACGATTCGAGACGGAAAAAGATTGGTTTATTTGGATAGCGGTGCTACGAGCCAGAAACCTTTAAGTGTTATTGAAGCCGAGAGTAATTTTTATAAGTTTCACAACGCTGCCGTACATCGTGGAGCTCATCAGCTTGCCGAAGAGGCAACAGATGCCTATGAAGGATCACGAAAAATCGTTGCCGATTTTTTGGGAGCCCCAGGTGGTGCAGATGAAATAATCTTTACTAAGAGTGCAACCGAGTCACTAAATTTGCTCGCCTATTCAATGGGGAATGCGCCAATAGGAAATCGATTTGCCTTAAAGCACGGCGACACAATTGTTGTTACTGAAATGGAACATCACGCAAATCTAGTTCCATGGCAACAACTGTGCGCCCGCACAGGTGCAGAGTTAACGTGGTTTAGTGTTACAGATGACGGCAGATTAGATATTTCGAATATCAATGAACTTATTACGACAAACACTAAAGTAGTTAGTCTGACGCATCAGTCGAATGTTCTGGGAACGATAAATCCTCTCTCTGAGATCATCACTCGTGCCCATGAAGTTGGCGCACTAGTAATTCTCGATGCCTGCCAATCGGTTCCGCATATGGAAGTTAATGTAGAAAGCCTTGATATTGATTTCTTAGCTTTTTCTGGCCACAAAGCTCTTGGTCCAACGGGTGTTGGTATTTTGTGGGGACGTAAAGATTTACTTGATGAACTTCCACCATTCCTCTACGGCGGATCAATGGTTCAAAGCGTCGATATGACCAGTGCTAAGTGGGCTGCGGTCCCTCAGAAATTTGAGGCTGGAGTGCCAAATATGGCGCAGGCCGTAGGTCTTGGTGCGGCTCTGAATTATTTAACGCAACTCGGAATGAAGAATGTATCTGCACACGAACAGGCTTTAACGGGTTATCTACTTGAAAAAATGAGCTCGATTGCAGAGCTCACCGTTATAGGACCTACAAATACCCATTCACGTGGTGGTGCGATTTCATTTACTCTCAAAGATATTCATCCACATGATGTTGGCCAATATTTAGATAGTCAAGGCGTCGCAGTAAGAACTGGCCATCACTGTGCATGGCCATTAGCTAAACGCATGCAAGTTCCTGCGACTACTCGAGCATCCCTCTATATCTATAATGACGAAGCCGACTGTGATGTCCTGGTTGATGCAATACAAGGGGCCTCAAAGTATTTCGGGAGGTATTGAGATGGAGTTAGATTCGCTCTACCAAGAGGTGATTCTCGATCACTATAAGCACCCTCAACATAAAGGCTTAAGCACAACATTTGATGCACAAGTTCACCATGTGAATACAAGTTGTGGCGATGAAATCACATTGAACATTAACTTAGATGGTAATTCCATTACCTCGCTGACCTGGGATGGTCAGGGATGTTCAATTTCTCAAGCGAGTGTCTCAATGATGAGCGATTTGTTGACGGGCAAAACACTGGATGAGGCTTTAGTCGTCGTTAATTCTTTCTCACAACTGATGGCAAGTAAGGGTACCTCGGCAGGGGAGCCGGAAATATTAGAGGATGCCGTTGCATTTGCCGGAGTTTCGAAGTTTCCAGGTCGTGTAAAGTGCGCACTTCTTGGTTGGATGGCATATAAGGATGTAGCAATTCAAGCTCAGGCAGGAAACTAAGGAGAGATATGACAACGACTGTAGATGATGTAACCGAGGCGATGAAAGATGTTGTCGATCCTGAACTAGGAATCAACGTTGTCGACCTTGGCTTGATTTATGACGTCATGGTGGACGAGGCAAATATCGCAATCTTAAATATGACTCTCACTTCGGCGGCATGTCCGCTGCAAGATGTAATCGAAGATCAAACTCGCCAAGCGTTGGCGGGGATGACTAGCGATGTGAAGATTAACTGGGTCTGGATGCCACCATGGGGCCCAGACAAGATTTCAGACGATGGTCGTGATCAACTTCGAGCCCTTGGATTTACTGTTTAAGCGTTGAATCCATAGGCTAGAGCCATGTCTAACCATATGATTTGGATGACCCATCGATCAATGACTGCCGATCAGTCGGTCAAAGAGGTCAAATTAAAGCCCGGTACGGTTAAGCGGATCTTTGCCTTTGCTAAGCCCTACCGCACGAGCATTCTCATTTTTCTTGCCACCGTTGTTGTTGATGCTGGGTTTATAGTTGCAACACCGCTTTTACTTCTTCGTCTCATCGATGATGGCGTGATTCCTAAAAATGGCGACCTCGTAACAAAACTGGCGCTTCTAGTTGGGTTGTTAGCTATCGCCGACGCCGCCGTAAGTATGTTGGGGCGATATTTCTCTTCTCGTATCGGTGAGGGATTAATCTACGATCTGCGCGCTCTAGTTTTCGCGCACGTTCAACGACAGTCAATTGCATTTTTTACCCGAACTCAAACCGGCGCATTAATTTCGCGCATTAACTCAGATGTGATGGGGGCGCAACAGGCCTTTACTGCAACACTCTCAGGATTAGTAAGTAACGTTGTCTCTTTAGTTTTAGTCGGCGTGACAATGTTGATTCTGTCTTGGCAAATAACAATCTTTTCACTTTTGCTCTTGCCGCTCTTCCTCATACCTACAAAATGGGTAGGTCGAAAATTGCAGGCTCTGACTCGTGAATCCTTCGATGTCAACGCTCAGATGTCGAGCACAATGACCGAACGCTTCAATGTTTCTGGCGCCATGTTGGTCGCTCTTTACGGTCAGCCAGCTCGCGAACAAGAGTATTTCCGCTCACGAGCACGTCGAGTGGCAGATATCGGAATTAAGACGGCAATGCTTAACCGTCTTTTCTTCATCGCACTTACTAGTGTGGCAGCGATTGCCACAGCTTTTGCATATGGCATAGGTGGCCATTTAGCGATTAATGGGGGAGTCACCGTTGGAACATTGCTCGCGATCACCGCGCTCCTGGCCCGCCTCTATGGTCCCTTAACCGCCCTTTCTAATGTTCGTATCGATGTGATGACATCGTTAGTTTCTTTTGAACGCGTCTTTGAAGTTTTAGATCTTGAGCCGATGGTTAAAGATCGCGAAGCTGCCGTGACATATAGTGGACGTAATCCACAGATAACTTTTAATAATGTTGGTTTCGCATACCCACGCGCTCACGAAATCTCTCTGGCATCTTTAGAGTCTGCGGCTAAACCAGAGACAGTAGAGAGTGGAGAAGTTCTCAAGAATCTAACTTTCACTGCTGAATCCGGCACTTTAACCGCCCTTGTCGGTCCTTCAGGTGCTGGCAAGACAACAATTAGCGCGCTCATACCCCGTCTTTATGATGTTACGAGTGGTTCCATTTCTATAGACGGTTACGATATTCGAGATTTAACTTTAGAGTCGCTTCGTAACTCCATTGGCGTGGTTATGCAAGATGCGCATCTATTTCATGAAACTATCGCCGAAAATCTACGTTATGCCAAAAACGATGCAACTGTAGAAGAGATGCAAGCGGCATGCGAAGCTGCGCAAATTTGGAAGCTAATAGAGTCCTTGCCTAATGGCTTTGACACGATGGTTGGAGAGCGTGGACATCGCCTCTCTGGTGGCGAAAAACAAAGGCTTGCGATTGCTCGTTTACTTCTTAAATCTCCTGCATTGGTCATTCTCGATGAGGCAACTGCGCATTTAGATTCGGAAAATGAATCACTCGTGCATGCAGCCTTAGAGAATGCACTCAAAGGACGTACCAGCATCGTCATTGCGCACCGTTTAAGCACGGTTAGAGATGCTGATCAGATTCTTGTTTTGGAAAATGGATCCATAATCGAACGCGGAAAGCATGATGAACTAGTGGCCCTTGGTGGTTTATATGCCGATCTATATAACCGTCAAGATTTAACGGGTTCGACGAATTAAAATTCTTCCGTAAATTACGAGGGCTCCAAAGAATATCCATTGAAGAGCGTAGGCCATATGCGGTCCATCGCTAAGTTCAGGTAGTTGTGCGGTAACTGTTGGCGTTAAATTCGATTGGGATCCACTCAGTAAATCGAGATAGTAATTCTCCGTGCCGATTCGCGACTGGGCGTTGAGTTCGCCGACTAATCCCGTGCCACTTGCCGGAAGTGCGAAAAATGATCCGCGTGGAAGCGATGAATCTAAACGCAATCTTCCTGTGATCTCCACAATTTCCATTGGCACGCTCGCTACAACTGGCGGTGTTGTCGCCGTTATGCCCGCCTTTACCCATCCACGATCAACCCAAAAGGTTTTCCCATCAGTGGATGTAAATAGCGTTAAGACTTCAAAGCCGTAGACCCCTTCTGAGTATCGATTGCGTAGCAGAATCTGCTCATTAACATTGAATGTTCCAGAGGTTGTGACTTTTTGCCATTCAAACCGCGTTGGGTCGGATGCAACGTTTTGTAGGGGAGTAGGTGCAAGCGCAATGTGCTCGGCAATCATAAAATTGCGGGCGTGACGATCGACTCCTCGTTGGTACTGCCATTGTGCCGCCCATAAACAAAGGGCAATGAGACCTAGAGCTACTACTGTTTTGAAGATCGCCCAAGGCTCGCGTTGCATTCTCCTACTTTAGTTTAAGAAAGCGCGCGTGGATTCTCATCGCGTAAATGAGCGCCAGGGATGATTGTTTCGCGACCGGCATTGGCAATTACAACTGCAAAATATGGGAGCACGACCGCTCCAAGTAAAGCAAACCAACGATAAGGGCTCGGTAAAATAACAGTTAATATGAAGCAGGCGGTCCGTACCATCATCGAAATAAAGTATCTTTTTTGACGAGATGCCTGATCACTGCTCAAAGCTCTAGGAGCATTGGTTATATCGAAGAACTCCTTCTCATCGGCCATACTGACAAGCCTATTGCCAGCCACGCGCAGCTGCATCTTTTGAATACCTAGTAGTAGGCACTAGATTTGCGCACATGAGTTCACTTGCCCTTGTCACTGGCGGCAATCGTGGAATCGGTTTAGCAATCGCTCATGCCCTCAAATCTGCAGGCCATGACGTTGTCATCACACATAGAAGTGGTTTGGCACCTGAAGGTTTTAAGGCCGTGGTTATGGACGTCACATCTACCGAGAGCGTTGATAGCGCTTTTGATTCAATTGAGAGCCAATGGGGAGTTCCAGAGATAATCGTTGCCAACGCAGGGATTACTAGAGATGGTCTTGTCATGCGCATGAGTGATGCCGATTTTGAAGATGTTATCAACGCCAATCTCACAGGAGCTTTCCGCGTTGCTCGACGTGCAACACGGGGTCTGCTCAAATTAAAACGAGGCCGATTAATCTTCGTAGGTTCAGTAGTGGGAGCATTAGGTTCAGCTGGTCAAGTTAACTATGCCTCAAGTAAATCAGGCCTACTTGGAATGGCGCGATCTTTTGCACGCGAAATTGGAAGCCGTGGAATTACTTCAAATGTAATCGCTCCAGGTTTTGTCGAAACAGATATGACCGCGACATTGGATGAAAAACGCCGCACTGAAATTGCAGGATCTGTTCCACTCGGACGATTCTGTAGTGCAGAAGAGATAGCGAACGTAGTTGCATTCATCGCATCACCACAAGCAAGCTATATAACTGGGGCACTAATCCCAGTTGATGGCGGATTAGGCATGGGACACTAATGGGAATCCTCGATGGCAAAAAAATACTTGTTACTGGAGTACTGACCGATGCATCAATCGCTTTTCATATTGCGCGCCTTGCCCAAGAGCAGGGGGCCGATGTAGTTCTCTCTTCTTATGGTCGCGTTCTCTCTTTAACAACACGTATCGCGGGCCGACTTCCTAAACCAGCACCGATTGTTCAACTAGATGTTACTAGTACCGAAGATTTAGATGCTCTAGAGGCACGGGTACGCGAACACTTCCCAGATGGATTAGATGGAGTCGTCCATTCAATTGGTTTCGCCCCTGAGGCCGCCCTCGGAGGAAACTTTCTGAACACATCATGGGAAGATGTTTCAACCGCCCTTCACGTATCGGCCTATTCACTCAAAGCACTGACAATGGCTGCTCGCCCTTTATTTAATGGTGGAGGCTCGGTTGTCGGTTTAGATTTTGATGCCGCCGTTGCTTGGCCAAAATATGACTGGATGGGGGTCGCTAAAGCTGCCCTGGAATCGACATCACGCTATTTAGCTCGCGATTTAGGCGCTGAAAATATTCGCGTCAACTTAATCGCTGCCGGACCAATTCGAACCATGGCCGCGAAATCGATACCTGGCTTTGAAGAGTTTGAAAAAGTATGGAATGAGCGCTCACCTCTGTTTTGGGATGTCACCGATCCAATTCCGGCGGCACAAGCCACTGTCGCCCTGCTTTCTGACTGGTTTCCAAAGACCACGGCCGAAATCATCCACGTCGATGGTGGTCTGCACGCGATGGGTGCCTAAAAGCTCACCGGATTTCGCGCTTTTCCAGCATTCAGGTATCCTTTCCCACAGACCAGTGGCCTAACAGCTCACTGCAAGAGGAGTTACCGCTCCCACCTTCTTCGCCACTCGTGCGAGCTGGTTCGTCGGATTTAGGGATTTATTTCCCTTTCTCCTTGCGGTTTTCTTTTTTGCAGGCGCTGTAACACCAAAGCGTTTGACTTAACCGAAGGAGCACACAGTCAGCACTGAACCACGCATTAATGATCGAATTCGCACACC
>CAFBRV010000031.1_pt1 | contig 9883 bp, 10 predicted proteins | sample 7270191 | NCBI WGS metagenome assembly CAFBRV01 (sample SAMEA6814197, study PRJEB35770) | uncultured Actinomycetes bacterium | biome: Freshwater; feature: Freshwater reservoir; material: water | place: Czech Republic | collected 2016-11-09 | depth 30m m
ACGGACGCCAGTAACAGGTTTACCTACATCAATTGCTTCAAGGAATTCGAACTCACTTTGATGAGATGAAATTGCATCTGCGATTTGCAACAAAACTTTGCCTCGGTCTTGACCTGTCATTTTTGACCAAGGTCCGGATTCGCCAGCCTTTTTTGCAGCAGCAATGGCACGATTTATATCTTCTTTTGATGCAACGGCCACCTTGCCCACGACTCTCTTATCCCTAGGTGAGACCACATTTGTGGTCTCACCATCGGCAATAAGTTTGCCATCAATAAGCATTGGGAGAGTTCTATCGAAAATCTCCCAGTAACCAATCGATTTTTCCGAGAACATGGTGCTTAGCCCTTGTGTTCTTCAGCGATTTTAACTGCATCTTCTACGGATGCCTTCTCATGCAGGATCGCTGTTAAGCCGCGTACCACTCCACCTGGATTCTTAGATGTCCAAATGTTTGTGCCAATTGCTACGCCTGAAACCCCCGCATGATTAATCGCATCAAATACTTCTTTATAGAGTTCGCCGAGATTTGCTTTTGCATGACCACCCAGAATAATTACTGGCACTGATGCATAATCCACGACTAATCGCATGGTCTTGGGATCTCCGGTGTAGAAAGTCTTAACAAAATCTGCACCTGCCTCTGCTGCAACACGCGCACCTGCGGCAATGATTTCCGGTGTGCGCATATCGCTTCGAGAGAATCCACCAGGGATTGGCTCGGATAAGAAAGGCATTCCAACCGCGGCTGCCTGTGCCGCAATGGCTGCTGAGCGATTAATACTGTCATCATCCCCAAATGGATACACCATCGCCTTTACTGCATCAGCTCCGATGGCACGAGCATGGGCCACGGCATCAGCGCCAAAAGGTAGTGCAGTATCAATACTCGTAATGATTGCGGCTCCACTGAACTCTTCGGCATATCGCTCCGAAGATCCGCTTGGCGATAAGAAAGCGTCTGCACCAGCAGCTACTGAAGCGCTTATAGTTTTCCCGTAAGCAACAAGACCATCGAGTGGTGTGTCGAAGAAGGAGGTATGGTCCATTGCAACAATCAGGATTCTTTCGTCATCTCGGAATAAGCGGCGCATTTGTCTTTTCATAGCTGTAGTACTCCTTTTTAGTTGTAGGTAATGAAACGAACTGTTTTTAAGGCTGAACGATTATGCGATAACTTCCTGGAGTGATTGATTGGTCAAGTGCAGCTGCCAATTGGGAAAGCGGATAGCGACCTTGAATCAAAGGTGCTACATCGACTAGGCCGTAGCGAATCATGCGAGCTGCAATATAGAAATCTTCTTTCTCTGAAGAAAGAACACCAAGAAGCCTTTTCTCATTGTTATGCCATTTATTTGGTGAGATCTCGATTGGTGTTTCAGGATGCGCTGACGCAAAGAGAACGAGAGTCCCCCGCTGAGCTAACATTGCTAATCCTTGATCGTTAGCACTTTTGTGACCTATCGCAGTAACGACGGTATCGGCACCACGACCCTCGGTTAACTCCTTGACCGCCTCAACGGGATCAACTGTTGAAGCATCTATACAAACATCAGCTCCCATTAACTTGGCCATAGCTAAACGTCCTGCATCGACTTCTGAGACGATAACTCTTGCTCCACGCTGCTTGAGCGCGACTACATTCATCAAACCCATCGTTCCTGCTCCGATGACAACAACGTCAGAACTGACTTTCACATCAGCGATGCGGGCGGCATGAACAGCGCACGATAAAGGTTCAGTTAACGAAGCAACATCTGCCGAAACATCTCCCACGAAAGCCAAGCCATCTGATGGGTGGATTTTGTACTCAGCGAATCCCCCCGGTCCCCATCCGCAGTCGTATGAGACTGAACCTGAATAATGGCGAGGGCAAACGCGATTTTGGTTAGTTAAGCACCAGTGGCAGGCACCGCAGGATGCGCCTCCTACCGCTACCCGATCGCCTTCCTTAAGAGGTCCTCGATAATCAGGTCCGAGAGATACGACGATTCCAGCCGATTCATGCCCCCCAACAAATGGAAATTCATTCTCTTGGGCTCCGCTGTAACTTCTCTGTTCCCAGGTGCAAATGGCAGTGGCTTCTATCCTTATTAAGGCTTCACCATAATTTGGTTTAGGCGTTGGCACTTGAACAATCTCAATCCCACCCGGTTTTGTCATAGACCCCACTGCAAATGTTGCCGGTAAGGATTGAATAGATAAAGTTGTCATTACTGCTCCTTATTTCTCTTGATGTTTAGTGAGATATTTCGGACCAAGCTGGCCCAATAAAACACCGCCAAGAACTGCGGTTGCACCCAACAAGAAAGTAATTGAAATGCTCTCCCCGAAAACTATCCAGGCTGTAAATAAGCCAAAAACGAGAACCAAACTCAGAATCATCGATACATTTGCAACGTTTGTAAATTTTACGGCCAAAGTCACGGAGGCAATTGCGACAGCGTTTACACACCCAGCGCAGAGAAGAACGAGCAGCTGGTGCGAAGTGAGTTCGTGCCAAAGCTGATTAAAAGTTCCGTGCGCTCTAACAAATACGGCAAAGGCTAGGGCGAAAACTCCACCGATATTTGTTACGGCAAGAGCAACCAAGAAAGTTCCGCCCTTTTTCTGAACTGTACGGCTCGCCGCATTGCTTACAGTGAAAAAAACACCTGCAGCAAAGCTTGCGCCAAAACCCAGAATTGCAAGAGTCCCCTGGCGGACAGATATTAAGGCTGGAGCTGCAGTCACAGCAATTCCACATGCAACAACGACGATTCCTATTTTCTGCCATCCCGATGGCGGTTCCTTCATAACGAGGGTTGATATTCCCGCGCCTCCGAGAACTAAGCCACCTTGGCTTGCCGCCACCGCAACGGCTAAGCCAACCCAATTGAGACCGGCAAAGAGAAGTATGTTACCGATACAAAAACTCGCAACACCAGCGCAGAAAAGTAAGGACAAAGTGGAGGCACCCAAATAATTATCACTGTGCCGACGAATGTTCACTGGGCGAACCACCACAATGAATATTGTGGCCATAAGAAAGAGTGGAATTTGACGAATCAGAGAGCCGACGTAGGGGTCTATCCCTTTTGCTACCGATCGCTGTAGCGCATTAACGGTGGCATAAGAGAGAGCTCCGGCTAGGGCAAGTAACTCACCTTTACCTATAAGACTCCCGTGTACGGCTCCCTGATTCAGTGTCATAAGACTTTCTTTGTTATCGCGTCATTACTACTTTCCAACCGGGTCAGCACAAGGGCCGTATGGTTGCAAAATTGATGATCCGCACTGATCTGTAATCCACTGAGGGGCAGGTCCCATAAATGGAACTGCACCCAAGATACAGATAATCAAATAAATTACGAGGAGCTTGATTGGATGCAAGCCGCGCTTCAAGATCCACCACGTAAATAGGATGAATGCCAAAGGTAAAATTCCCGGCATGATTTTGTCTAGGAAATCTTGCTGCGCACGAACTTTTTGAGCCCCGATTTGAACATCGAAGGCCAAATAGATCGTAATAAACTTGGCCGCTAAGCCGCCGAGTACTAAGTTACCAAGGACTCCAGCACCAACGATTACACGATCAATTAACCCGCTCTTAAATACAGATGTTACAAGCTTACGTCCCTGGACATAGCCCTGCATAAAGGAGAAATAAGTCAATGAAAGTGAGTACACAGATATCAAAACTAAGAAGAGAATTGGTCCAAGGACGTTCCCCTTAATACCCGTGAGATCTCCAGTTGTATTACTCGTGCTCAAACCAGTGATACTGATACCCAAAGCAAGTAGTAAAGGAAGAACGATTCCTTGCGTGAGCGTGTCGCCTACCCCCGCTAGTGGTCCCATTAGACCGCTCTTAGTGGAGTTAATCGCATTATCAGTAATCGGTGCTCCGTTTGCCTTCTCTTCCTCCATGGCAATAGTGATGCCGTGAATAACAGCACCAATCTCTGGCTCAGTGTTGAAGAAGACAAGATGACGCTTCAGCGCAGCTCGCGTGGCTTCCTTATCGCCAGCATAAAGGCGACGAATGATGGGGACCATAGAGTGTGCGAATCCAGTGGCCTGTAGACGCTCGTAGTTATAGTTCGAATGGGAGAACATTGTCCACAAGAACCAGGATTTCAATAAATCGCTTTTAGTTATTGCACGATCGCCTGTTGGTGTATTACTCATTCGGAACCACCTCCATTAGATGCTGTCGACGGTGTTTTCTGTACTGCATGCTGTGACACGCGATCTCCTAAGAGTGTGACATGTAGGAATGCGAATGCAACGCCAACAATTGCAAGCACCATGATTGACATCTGAGTTCCACCAGCAACAATTCCCAGGTACCCTAAGAAGAAGTATGGGGCAGCCGATCCACGGAAGATAAAACGCATATTCATTGCAATACCAATTGCAGGAAGTACGCCGCCGCAAATTGCCAAACCTGACAACAACCAGATCGGGAACCCATTGATTAAGTCGGTGATGAATTTAGTTCCGAGGTACACGAATGTAGTCACTGGAACGGCTGTAATGCAGAAAAGGAATATCTGAGGATACAAAATATTCGCTCGTACAACTCCGCTGATATCTGCTTCATCAGCGGCTTTATCTGCCATGTGGACGAAGATTGAGTCAACTGTCATTCTTCCGTTCCAAATAACTGTTCCGAGCAGGCCAAGTGGAACTGCAAGTGCAAGAGCTGCTCCATAGTTGAGTCCACCAGCAAGTGCAATCGTTGTACCGACCCAACCGGCTAGAGCGGGATCTCCGGGTAGCGAACCACCTGCAGAAATGAAACCTAAATAGATGAGGTTAATTGCCGCACCAATGAGTGCCCCTTGACCTGGATTTCCCATAACCAAGCCAACTATGAAACCTGCAACCAATGGACGATACAAGGTAAAGAATCCTAGGCCGAGCATCCAGGGTGACTGCGACAAGTAATATCCCAAACCAATGAGAAATGCTTGTACAAGACTCACGCTCGTGATTTGTTCTGTTGGTGCGTCAGTTCGAGAAAATGCGTTTGCGACGCTCGGGAAGCCAATTGCGACAATAAGTGTTGAGGCAAAAAGAATGAGCGCTTTAGTGGCGCGCAAACCCTTTCGCGTCAGTGTCGGACGTTTCATAACTCGCTCCTTGCTGTTTGGGCAAGATCGAGAGAGGAGAAGGCAACTGGAGAATCATCAGCAACGATTCGTATTTCTACTTTCGTTCCTAAGTCTTCTAGCGCATTCATAGCCGCCACCTCTGCGTCACTTGCGGATATATTTTTGTATAGCTTCTTTCTATCTGCTGCAGCTCCAATACCACCGACATTGAGAATCGTGATCTTGAGGCCACTTTTAACCAGTGCCAGCGCAGTTAGGGGACTGCGCATGAGGAGGAAGGTTTTCTTTGTTGAATCAGCTAACTCTTTGAGTCGTTCCACAGAATCTGAAATTGAATAGACTTCAACTGATACTCCAGGAGGACCGGCAAATTGCAAGAGCTCAGACAAGAATTCATCTGCTGCTGTTTCATCATCGGCGATTACGATGATTTCGGGACTTAGTTTTCTTAGCCAGACAGCAATCACTTGTCCATGAATTAGTCGATCATCCACTCTGGCAAGGCTAAGAACCATGTCACTCTCCTTTTTAGATTTCGTTAGGGCTTATTGCGCGACCTTTTCTTCGTAGTGATGGCGTAATACACCTTTGGAGATTTCTAGCGTGCGTTCGATGAAGGGAAGATCGATCTCTTCTTGCGACATCGCTAGCTCAATTAGAAGTGGCAGCGAAACTCCAGCCAATACCCATATTGATGGAAATTGTCTGCCCAAAACGCTGATCACGTTGTCGGGGGTGCCGCCAACAAGATCAGTGATTACTAATTGGGGTGCTTGGATTTCAAAGGCCGCGAGAACTCGCTCCCGGAAAGAGTCGGGTGATTCATCGGGTTTCAGGCCTAATGAGCTGACAGAGGAAAGAGGGCCACATATGAGGCGAGCGGAACTTAAGAGCGCATCAGGGAAATCTCCATGCCCCACGACCAAAATTTGGTTGGTAGCCATCTACCCTCTTTCTCTTACCGAAATACAGATAGAACTTCTTACCTGAACTCGGTAAAAATGAGTGTTGCATTCGAATGTGAGGGTGTCAAGAGGTACTAGTGAGTATTAAGAGAGGATAAGTGGTTTCACTCAAAAGCCTCAAGTGATCATGCTGGGGAATAAAGTCTTACAGCAAGTAGCCCTGCGATTTAGCCGCTCCCTGCCACATGGCGCACTCCTTGCGCGTTTGGGAGGCGATGAGTTTGGTGTCTTGGTTGAAGGCAGCTACGAATCGGCAATGGATGTCGCGCTTGCCCTGCGCGCAACGTTGAGCTATCCCTTTGCAATTGATAATGAAAAAATCAACATTGATGTCAGCATTGGGGTCGCCGAAAACAATGGAACGACGGATTTACTTCGACGGGCAGATGATGCAATGTATCGCGCTAAGCGCGAGGGTCTTGGGGTTTGTCGGCTTTAATCTCTTTCAAGCGATCCAGTGATTCAAGACGCTCAATTGCATGGTCGACAATTCTTGGTGGGTAGTTATCTTTAAACTGGAGGGTTGCAGTTTTGCATGTGTTTTTAATTCAAACCATTCTTAGCAACAACCTCTCGTGCTTGGGAAGCGCTATTTTCCGCGAGAGCAAGCATTGCCAATCTCTGTGCATCTGCAAGGGAATACTTTGCAAGTTCGGCTCGCACGTCTACAAGTGCTGCAGGTGCCATGGAAAGCGTCGTGGCACCTAAACCCACTAGTACTACCGCCAATAGAGGGTCAGAAGCGGCCTCGCCGCAAACGCCTACAGGTTTGCCTGACTTGCTCCCGGCATCACCAAGCATCTTGATCAATCGAAGCACCGCAGGGTGCCAGGGATTTTGATAGGAGGCTGTCGTATTAAGCTCGCGATCGGCGGCTAATGTGTATTGTGTAAGGTCATTGGTGCCGATACTCACAAAATCTGCCTCTCCCAGTATTTGTTCTGCTAGAAGCGCCGAAGATGGAATTTCGGCCATTACGCCGACAAAATTCAATCCATATTCCTTTGCAATTTCCATAAAGTATGTCGTCTCTGCAGCATCGGCAACCATTGGCGCCATCACCCACAGTTGTGCATCTGTATCTTTATCTGCCTCTGCCAGTGCCCGAAGTTGTTCGCGCATGATCGGCTCGGCTCGTCGCATTGCGCGTAATCCGCGCATGCCCAAAGCAGGGTTACCTTCATTATCTTGCTGCAAGAATGCCAGTGGTTTATCTGCGCCTGCATCAAGAGTCCGGACTACAACCTTTTTGCCCGGAAATGCGGCAAGAAGTCTGCGATAGTCCTCCCGTTGCGAATGAAAACTTGGCGCCTCTTTTTTGTCGAGAAAGAGAAATTCGGTTCGGAAAAGCCCCACACCTTCGGCGCCAAGTGCGACCGCTGAATCAATTTCATCAAGTGAGCCCAGATTAGCAAGTAGAGGAATCAAAGTTCCATCTAAAAGGGCGCCTGGAGTTAAAGGAGCAACTGCATCACTTTCCTTCAATTGCCGTTGCCGAGCGTCATGCAATTGCACATCAGTAGGGATGAGATAGATACAACTATGAGCGGCATCAACGATTACGTGGGCTCCGGTCGCAATTTTTTCGGCGCCATGTGCACCGACGATAGCAATCAAACCTTTGGACCTCGCCAAGATAGCCGTATGCGCTGTTGGTCCACCTCCACTTGTGACTAGTGCAAGAATTTTAGAAAGATCGAGCATTGCCGTATCTGCAGGCGCAAGGTCGTTTGCAATCAAAATAAATGGAGAATCTGAATGCGGAATTCCTGGCGCAGGAACGCCGATCAAGTGCGCGATAACTCGGTGAGCCACATCGTCTAAATCGGCGGCGCGCTCAGCCATATAACCACCCAAACTTAGCAACTTAGTTTGGAAATTTCTAAACGCTTCGAATACTGCACGTTCAGCGGTCTTGCCAGCCTGAATCAGGGAACGAATGTCTTCAAGAACGGTAGGATCTCCAACAATCAGGCTTTCAGCTACAAGTACGTTTTCTGTTTCACCTCCGACGAGAGCGCCGCGCCGCACTAATTCAATAGCGGTAGCATCAACAGATTTTTCGACCCGCGCAATTTCATCCCCAACACTCGCACTCCGACGTAAATCTTGAGGATCTTCAATTGGTTCTGGCATGCGAATGACAGGCCCAATCGCAATTCCACGGCCGATACCAATTCCAATGATTTTGCTATTAATGTTGCGCCTCTTCATCTAGCTCTTTTGCAATCAATTCGGCCATGACTTTTACATCATCCAGAGCGCTTTCCCCAACTGCATGTAAAGTGATTCGGTCGCCTTGATGTATGCCTCCAGTTAAGAGAGACATAATGCTGCGTGCACTTATTAATGGACCATTGTCTTTTTGAATAGTAATTACTGCTTGAAGTTTGGTCGCTGCCTGGACGACCATTGCAGCAGGCCTAGCATGAAGACCTGCTGCGGAGCCAACAATCACTTCGCAAAATACGCTATGCGGTGCACTCGTGTCAGACATAGGCCATTAAACCTTTCATATTCAGCTTCGAGTGTTATTGATTCGAGTGAAAATATTTTTGGTTTGGAGATATTTTTCAATTCCTACCGCACCAAGACCGCTTTGCTTATAACCAGCCGATGGTGCTTGAAGAACGCCCGGTGCAAACCATTGGTTGATATAGACCTGACCAGCTTGGAGCGCATGAGCAACCGTCGCTGCACGGTTGAGATCTTGAGTGAAGACTCCCGCGGACAACCCAAAGTCGGAATCATTGGCGATTGCCACTGCTTCATCGATCTCGTCGAAAGGAGTTAACGTCACTACTGGTCCGAAAATTTCCTCGCAGGCTATGGCACAGGCACTTGCGACATCGGCAAAAACAGTTGGCTTGATAAACCAACCATTACTTCTGAATTCGTCGGTGTATGGAACTCCTCCAGTAACCAAAGTACCTTGTTTCGTTGCGATAGCGCTGTCGATATACTCCCAAACTTTCTTGAAATGCGTCTCGCCCACAACAGAGCCCATGAAAATCGACTCATCTAGTGGATCGCCTACGCTGAGTTTTTCAACATCAGCAACAAAGCGCGATACGAACTCATCGTAAATACCACGTTGAATGAGGATTCGTGAACCACTCACACAGATTTGCCCAGAATTGGCGAAGGCTCCCATAACGCTCCACATCAAAGTGGAATCTAGATCAGCATCATTCAAAATAATATTTGGGTTCTTACCGCCCAGTTCAAGCGATAATGTCTTTATCTGATGGGCCGTATCACGCAGAACCTGTGCTCCAGTTTCGACGCTTCCGGTGAGTGAAACCATGTCAATATCTGGGTGAGTAGTTAATTGCGCACCAACTTTGGAACCAGAGCCCGGGAGCACCGTCAATACTCCTGGTGGCAAAATATCTGCAATGATTGAAGCAAGGTACGTAAATGAAACTGACGCGATTTCGGCGGGTTTGATAACAGCGACATTCCCAGCTGCCAATATTGCCGCCATCCGTTGGACTCCGGTCCATAGCGGACCATTCCAAGGCAAAACCTCAAGAACCGTTCCAAATGGTTCAAGTCGAGAGCGATGAAAGACATCGAATGTTCCAACTTCTTTACTAGAGCCAGCTAAATCTTGAGCGCGGCCTGCAAAATACGAGAGTGAATCTAGAGAGATTGGTAAATCGCTATAACGGACGCCAGTAACAGGTTTACCTACATCAATTGCTTCAAGGAATTCGAACTCACTTTGATGAGATGAAATTGCATCTGCGATTTGCAACAAAACTTTGCCTCGGTCTTGACCTGTCATTTTTGACCAAGGTCCGGATTCGCCAGCCT
>CAFBRV010000032.1_pt1 | contig 9708 bp, 9 predicted proteins | sample 7270191 | NCBI WGS metagenome assembly CAFBRV01 (sample SAMEA6814197, study PRJEB35770) | uncultured Actinomycetes bacterium | biome: Freshwater; feature: Freshwater reservoir; material: water | place: Czech Republic | collected 2016-11-09 | depth 30m m
AGTGTGGTGACAACGCGGCAATGAATTGGGCCTTATTCATTGAAATCCCCTTATTTACGTGTAAATGTTAAGCAATCGCTTAACGTGTTCTTAAACTTACGCGCATATGAGGCGTGATGTGCTTATTCATGTAGGTGTGTCGCAATATTTATTTTGCTCAAATCCCTTAAAAATCACTTGTTTTACGCATAGAAAACTCTCAATTGCGCATTGAGAGTTCTATTAAATCACGCTTCTCCTGCGCAAAAACAGTGATTTACGCCTATTTTTAGTGGGTTAAGCGCGGATTGGAAGCGTTGCAGGCTTATATTCTGGACGTGATTTCTCGAAAACATCGATGAAATCACTGTTTTTAATGGTTAAACCGATGTCATCGAGGCCCTCCATCAAGCGCCAGCGGGTGTAATTATCGATTGCAAAACCTAGGACGGTTCCATTGTAAGAAACGCTTCGGCTCTCCAAATCCACACTGATCTGGGTGGTTGGATCGGCTTCAATGGCAGACCACATTGCCTCAACATCGCTTTGATCCACAATCACAGTTAAGAGTCCACCTTTGAGTGAGTTCCCACGGAAAATATCGGCAAAACGGCTAGAGATTACAACTTTAAATCCATAGTTTTGTAGCGCCCAGACAGCATGTTCGCGAGATGATCCGGTACCAAAATCAACACCCGCTACTAGAACAGTTGCATCTTTATATGCTGGATTGTTAAGCACGAATTCTGGGTCACTTCTCCAAGCAGCAAACAAACCATCTTCGAAACCGCTGCGTGTTACGCGCTTTAAGTACACAGCGGGGATAATTTGATCGGTATCTACATTGCTTCGGCGAAGTGGAACTGCGCTTCCGGTGTGCTTAATAAATTTTTCCATTATTTTTCTCCCTTACAAATCTGCCGGTGATGAAAGTGTGCCGCGTAAAGCCGTTGCTGCAGCTACAAGTGGACTTACTAAGTGAGTGCGTCCACCTTTGCCCTGCCGGCCTTCAAAGTTTCTATTTGATGTCGATGCTGAACGCTCACCAACTGCTAATTGATCCGGGTTCATTCCAAGACACATAGAACAACCTGCGTTTCGCCATTCGGCCCCAGCATCAATGAATACTTTGTCCAAACCTTCAGCCTCTGCCTCTAACCGCACTCTGACTGACCCGGGCACAACTAACATCCGAAGCGTTGAAGCAATCTTTTTGCCTTTCACAACCTCTGCTGCAGCGCGTAGATCTTCAATGCGTCCATTAGTGCAAGAGCCCAAGAAAACAGTGTCAATGGCTATCTTTTTAAGTGGCATGCCCGCTTCAAGACCCATGTATACGAGTGCGCGTTCGGCCGCGCCTCGTGCCTCATCATCTTTTATGTCGGCAGGGTTAGGAACGTTTGAATTAAGAGATGCGCCCTGTGCCGGATTTGTTCCCCATGTAACAAAGGGTTCAAGCTCATTAATATTTAATTCAACTTCAACATCGAATTTTGCATCCGAGTCGGTAAATAGTGTTTTCCAATAAGCCACGGCTGCCTCGAAATCTTCCGGTGCATGCGCCTTGCCCTTGATGTAATCAAAAGTAGTTTGATCGGGAGCTATTAATCCAGCACGTGCGCCGGCTTCAATCGACATGTTGCAGACGGTCATTCGAGATTCCATAGAGAGTGCACGGATAGCACTTCCGCGATATTCAATAATGTAGCCCTGACCTCCACCTGTTCCAATCTTGGCAATGATTGCCAAGATAATATCCTTAGACGTTACACCTGGTCTTAGTGAGCCCTCTACATTGATTGCCATTGTCTTTGGACGAGCAAGTGGCAACGTCTGCGTAGCTAAAACATGTTCTACTTCAGATGTTCCGATTCCAAATGCAAGAGCGCCGAAGGCACCGTGTGTTGATGTATGCGAATCTCCGCAAACAATTGTCATTCCGGGCTGTGTTAATCCAAGCTGCGGCCCAATAATGTGAACTACTCCCTGGTCTTTATCTCCCAAAGAGTGAATACGAACTCCGAACTCTGCGCAGTTAGCGCGCAAGGTATCTACCTGAAGCTTTGAGACTGGATCGGCGATTGGCAGATCGATATTTTGAGTCGGCACATTGTGGTCTTCAGTTGCAATAGTTAAATCAGGACGGCGTACTTTGCGACCAGCAAGGCGCAGACCATCAAAGGCCTGTGGGCTCGTCACTTCATGGATGAGGTGTAGATCGATATACAAAAGATCGGGCTCTCCTGCGGCTGCGCGCACAATATGCTCGTCCCAAATTTTCTCCGCTAATGTTTTAGCCACCTTGTTTTTTACTCCTCTGCCTCAGTATTGCCATATCAAATAGTGGGATGCTAATATCACTCTATGGTCAGAAAGAATAGCGGAGTTGGCGTATTAGATAAAGCCGTAGCGATTTTAAGCACGTTAGAGGCCGGTCCTCACTCTTTAGCCGAGCTCGTCGCCGCCACAGGAATAGCCCGTCCGACGGCGCACCGCTTAGCTGTCGCCCTTGAATTTCACCGTCTGGTCACGCGCGATTTATCAGGGCGCTTCACTATCGGTGCTCGTAGCGGTGAGTTAAGTTCAGCCGCTGGCGAGGATCGCTTACTTGCCGCCGCAGGTCCAGCTCTTGCCGCCCTGCGTGATGCAACCGGAGAGAGTGCGCAGTTGTATAAGCGTCAGGGCGATCAACGTATCTGTGTTGCAGTTGCCGAACGTCTTTCAGGTCTTCGCGACTCTGTGCCCGTTGGTAGCGCTCTAACAATGTCTGCGGGCTCTGCCGCCCAGATTTTATTAGCATGGGAAGATAGCGAAAAAATCCACCGTGGTTTAACCAATGCCCGCTTTACCGCCGCTCAGTTAGCGGCAGATCGCCGTCGCGGTTGGGCACAGTCAGTTGGAGAGCGCGAGGCTGGTGTTACATCTGTATCGGCGCCTGTAAAGGCTCCTAACGGCAAAGTAATAGCTGCGGTAAGTATTAGCGGACCGATAGAGCGCTTAGGTCGGCAACCCGGCCGCATTCACGCAGCGGCCGTTGTCGCTACCGCTGCTCGCTTGAGTGAATATCTAATTCGCGAATAACTCGGCCAATAACATCAAAGCCAAAACCTTTTCTCTGCAGCAATGATTGAATCCGGCGTATCTGTACGTCGGCCTCTAACCTTGACATCGTTGCATATTTTTTCATAGCAAGAGAAAAGGCCATTCGATACTCATCTTCTCCATCGATCTCATCGAGCGCCTCATCGATAGAGTTTTGATCCACTCCCCTGGTACGTAGTTCACTCGCAATAATTCGCTTAGATAGTTTCTTTGAATTATGGCGAGACTGGGTCCACGCCTTTGCAAACTCGGCATCATCGATCAATCCCGCCTCTTGCAGGCGATAAATAATCGCCTGTGCAACGTCGGTCTCTACACCGCGTTTTTTTAGATGAGCCAGGAGCTCACCCTTACTCTTGGCCCGCGTAACAAGTGCATTGAGTGCAATTGTGTGCGCGATTTCGTAAGGGTCAGCGCCCTGGTCCACCTTTGCAAAATCAAGGCTAATTAGAAATCAACCTCTGCTGCGGCCTCATCGATAGCTGCAATTAAGTCGGCATCGACCTGTACTGGTGCAAAGTGAGCGCGAATCTTGCTCTCAATATCATTTGAAAGATCTGGATTATCGAGAAGGAAGGTACGTGCATTTTCCTTACCTTGACCCAGTTGATCGGCCTCATATGTATACCAGGCACCAGATTTCTTGACGATTCCGATATCAACACCCATGTCAATGAGTGAGCCCTCACGAGAAATTCCAGTTCCGTAAATAATGTCGAACTCGGCCTGCTTAAATGGAGGTGCCATTTTATTTTTAACAACTTTAACTCGTGTACGGTTTCCGACCGCTTCCTGTCCATCTTTAAGCGTTTCAATTCGACGGATATCTAAACGTACAGATGCATAAAACTTTAACGCTTTACCACCGGTAGTTGTTTCTGGAGAACCGAAGAAGACGCCAATCTTTTCACGCAACTGGTTAATGAAGATCGCAGTTGTCTTTGATTGATGTAGAGCTCCGGTAATTTTACGCAAGGCTTGTGACATGAGGCGGGCTTGAAGACCCATATGTGAATCGCCCATCTCGCCTTCGATTTCAGCACGTGGAACAAGGGCTGCAACTGAGTCAACAACAACAAGATCGAGTGCACCAGAACGAATCAACATATCCATAATCTCGAGTGCTTGTTCACCTGTGTCGGGCTGTGAAACTAAGAGCGCATCGATATCGACGCCAAGCTTCTTTGCATACTCAGCATCGAATGCATGCTCAGCATCGATGAAGGCGCAGATTCCGCCGGCCTTTTGTGCATTAGCAATTGCATGCAATGTCAACGTTGTCTTACCTGAGGACTCTGGTCCGTAAATCTCTACGATTCGACCGCGGGGTAATCCACCGATTCCAAGTGCGATATCGAGTGCGATTGAGCCAGTTGGAATAACTTCAACAATCTGGTTAGCACGATCGGACATCTTCATTACTGAGCCTTTTCCAAATTGACGTTCGATCTGGGCTAGGGCTGTGTCGAGCGCCTTTTGGCGTTCGGTGGTTGCTTTTTCTTGAGCCGCATCATTGGCTTTATTGCTTTTTTCAGTAGCCACTTCATTCCTTTCGATAGAACGTTCCTGCCATTACGGCAGTTCGTTTGGGTCTGGCCCAGAAGGTACGGAGACCCACCGACGGAGCTCTCAACTGACCACAGAGGCTGTGGGCAAAGCGAGCGCGGAGGATGGAACCGCTCTGGTTGTACAGGGTTAGGATAACCGAACACCTGTTCGAAAGGTAGCAGGTGCCACTGACAATTATGAGCGTGTCGCTAAAGCGCTACTCGCAGTTTAAGCTCGCTGAGCGACTCCCCTGAAGAAATCAAGGCTCTTTCGGTCAAGTTCATCATCATCTGCCGTTGGCTGGCAGGAAAACTTCGTTATCACGATCTCTTTAACCGTATTGATGTAAATCCACTGGCCATGGATGCCGATGGCACAGAGCTCACCTTCGCCAATCGAGTACCACTGGTTGCGGTAAGCACCATGAGGAAAACTCGTATAGAACTCCCCGCGCTCCCATGCTTGAACATCGCCATTGGCAAAAGTATCGATGACCCACATCGGATCAAGCAGACTCTTGCCGTTTTGAATTCCACCACGTCGCATTAATTCACCAACCAATGCAAGGTCGCTAATTGAACAACTCAATCCCCCGGCAGTTCTAGCCATCTCTTTTCTATCTATGGTAATTGTGGCAGGACCACATTCCAGGGGTTGCCATAACTCTTGTGAAATTAATTCTGCCAATGGTTGACCTGCGATTTTTTGAACAACTAATCCTAGAAGATCTGCATTAGGTGATTTATAGGAGAATCGGTAGCCATGCTCATCTTGAGCCTTTGGGAGCGAGAGAATGAATTTTTCTAAATCCTCTTCAGAGTACTCCGAACCCTCTTCTCGAGACATCCACAACATCGCCTGGCGATATCTGGCATAAACGCCTTCTTTGCTGGCGTAACTCTCATCAAAATCCAGACTTACACTCATATCGAGCAGATTTCGAATGGTGGCATCTGCATAAGCTCCACTGTTTGTTCCATCAATAATCGTTGAAACTTTTACATCTGAGCTAATTCCATATTTCTTCAAAACTATTCCTGCAATGATTCCAGTAATTGACTTGCTCACGGAGAATGTCAAGTGAGGTGCGCGAAGATTCATGTCATTGGCAAAATACTCTGCAACGATTGTTCCGCTCTTCACAATTAAAAGCGCGTCAGTGTAGCTATCACGCAAAAAGTCAGTGCCGGTTTGCATCTGTCCAGCAATTTCATAACTTGCCGTTAAAATTGTAGAATCTAAATCTTGTGGCATGAGCGCACTCCCAGGACCATTAATTTCATGTACCGGAATCAGCTCTGCGACATTTTGAAAAGTGTGCGCGCTATAAGGAAAATCCTTCCAATTATCCAGATTGATATCTGAACTATCGAATTGATTTCCAGCTTTATTCAACACGAATGCAACTCTTTTCTCGCTTAAATTTTCACGGATGTACATTGGACAGATCGTGCGCGGCACCAAAACCCTCGAAGTACGGTGCCGCGCACTCTCTAGTTATCCCTTGAAGGCGGTCCAGACCTTTGTGTATAGATCATTTACCGCTGTTGAACATGGAGCCATAGCAACACCTAGAGCCATTTGTGCAGCCGTAGGTGAGAACGCTGTGTCTGCCTGCATTGCTGGTAGCAAGTACTTCTCTGATCCTGCAATACCGTTGTTGTAGGCAGCCCAGTTAGATGCTTGAGCGATGTTCTTAGGATCCATCATCCAGTTAAGGAAGATCTTGGCGTTATCAACGTTCTTAGCGCCAACTGGAATAGCAAAGTTATCCTGCCATAGAGGCATTCCATCTTTTGGATAGACGAAGACTACGTTTGGATTTGCAAGCTTTGCCTTATAGGTAGCACCGTTGTACATCATCAAGAGAACAGAAGTTCCTCCAGATAGACGGCCAATATTTCCTGAGCTAGCGATTGTATTTAGATTTGGCTTTATTGACTTAATTAAGTCTTGTGCCTTTTGTAGTTGAGCTACGTTCTTAGTGCATGGCTTGTAGCCCATTGAACGTAGCGCCGCATCGATAACTTCCTTCTTATCATCAAAGATTGTTGTCTTGCCTGGGTATGAAGGAATCGCAGCAAAGAACTCTTTCCATGTCGTCGGTTCTGTCGTTACCTTGTCCTTTAAATATCCAAAGCCGGTGAGACCATGTAGATAAGGGACTGTGTAAATACGTCCACGATCAAAGTATGGGTTTACAAACTCAGCCTTGAGATTTCCACCATTTGGATATGAACTGCGGTGAATTCGCTGTAGCAAACCCTTCTTTTGCATAATCTGTACCATGTAATCAGTTGGAACGATGATGTCATATCCACGTGCGCCGGCCTCTAGCTTTGCAAGCATTTGAGCATTGCTGTCATAGACGCCAAGGTTTACGTTGATGCCGGTTTCGGCTGTAAATCGCTTAAGTAGCGCTGGATCAATGTAATTACTCCAGTTGAATAGATTGAGCTCGGTACCTTTTGGCTTACTTGGATACAGGCCTGCCGCACCTGCTTGTGGAATTCCGATTCCAACAAGTAGCGAGACGGCAGTTGCGACACTCGCCAGCGCTAAGCGCTTTCGATGCCCCATTGTTAACTTACTTATTCCTAGCTTCATTGCTTCTCCTCCTTGTTGCTGTCCATGTGATTCCTACCAATAAACCCAGGGTTGGGATTATTAGCAATAGTGCGGCTATTACATTTACTTCTGGAGTTGCTCCCAGTTTCAAAAGTCCGAAAATATAGATAGGTAACGTTGTAGTTTCTGGGCCAGATACAAAGAGTGATGTTAGAAAATCATCCATACTTATGATGAACGAGAGCAGGCCACTAGAAAGCAAGGCGGGAATCAGAAGCGGAACGGTAATTTTCATCATTACTCGCACTGAACTTGCACCCAGATCACGAGCTGCTTCAAAAATATTCTGGTCGAAATCGCGTAGGCGAGAGCGAATAGGTAAGAAAGCAAAAGGTACACACATGACCACGTGGGCAAATAGCAGTGATGAGTAATGCAATGGAACACCAACTAATGAAAATAGAGCGAGCGTTCCGACCGCTGTAACAATCTCTGGAAGTACAAGAGGTGCGTTAACTAAGGCACGGAGAGCATTTTGGAGTTTGCCGGTTGCTTTACCCATTCCAATTGCTAAACCCGTTGCGATGAGTGCTGCAATAATGGCGCATGGAACTGCGATCGATAAAGACACTTTTGCCGAGCGAATCAAATCTGTGTTCTCCAGAATTGTGCTGTACCACTTTGTTGAGAACCCACTCCATACAGTTGCATCTTCGGATTTATTAAATGAGAAAACCAAAACAGTGATTAAGGGCAGATATAGAAAAACTAGACTTGCAACTCCAATTGGGCGGATGAGCGGCAGATGTGCAACGCTCCATTGTCTTTGTCTCATTGTGCAAACTCCAACTTACGTCTGCGTGTGGAGAGTAAAATAATTCCTGTCATGGCAAGCAGAAGCACAGCCAAAGCCGAACCAACTGGCCAGTTACGGGATTCACCAAACTGATCATTTATCAGGCTTCCGATAAGCATAGTTTTGTTGCCACCAAGGAGAGCAGGCTGAACATAGGCGCCAAGTGCTGGGATAAAGACAATGGCAATTCCGGCAAAAATTCCAAATTTAATCATTGGAATGACGATTCGAATGAGCACTCGCCAACCAGAAGCACCTAAATCAAAGGCGGCCTCCAAAATACTTCTATCTAGCTTCTCAGCAGATGCATATATAGGTAAAACCATAAATGGCAAGAAGGCGTAGGTGAGTCCGATGAAAGTCGCCCACGATGTATAAAGCAAGACTGGAGCACCCAATTGATTGAATAGACCATCTTCGGCGAGTAAAAGCATCCAGGCATAAGTACGAGCCAGCACATTTACCCAAAATGGAATTGTGACTAAAGCTATCAACAGGCGTTGAGTTGATTTCTTTTGAAGGGCTATCCAGATTGCCGTTGGAATACCAACGATGAGGCAGATGACCGTGACGGTAAAGGCCAAAACGACTGATCTTAAAATAATATTAAGGAATGAGAAGTTAAATGACGTAACTCCCATTAAATCCGTTTCAAAGAAAACAGTTCGATATGCATCGAGTGTGAACTTATGTATAACTCCTGATCCAAAATCTCCACGCTGGAGAAATGAGAAAATTGTTATAACTATTAGTGGGCAGCCAACCAACAGAATTCCAGTTATATAGGCTGGAATTGAAACCGAGCTAGGACCATAGATCCCAGGAGTTCGATCGCTGCGCACGCGTAGTTTCATTTAAGCCAACTGGCCAATTTGATTCACATCAACAAAGAGTTCACATCTATCACCGATTTTGAGTTGCGCTAAAAGAGATACATCTGTCTTAACTTTTACTTCGCACCCGGTTGAGGTCAATAGCAAGACCTCAAGGGCATCACCTGCAAATATGACCTCTTTGAGTTGTACCTGACCACATGTAATTGAGCCAGTAATTAATGAAAATGCTTCGGGTCGGATTATTAGCTTTCCGGTGGGGCTTTCTTTAATTGAGTCCGGTAATCCATGAATACTCAGACCATCTCCGCGGAAAGAGTCTTCTTTAACTTGACCGTGTAAAACCGTCGATTCACCTATGAAGTTTGCGACAAACTCACTTTTGGGGGCGGTATAGATTTCATAAGGAGTGCCGACTTGTTGTAATTGACCATTGCTAAACACGGCAATTCGATCGCCAAGTGCCATAGCTTCATTCTGATCATGAGTTACAAAAAGGAAGGTCGTACCAGTTGCTCGATGAATTCGTTTGAGTTCAATCTGCATCGATTTGCGAAGCTTTAAATCTAAAGCGGCCAATGGTTCATCAAGTAAGAGAACTTTAGGTTTCTTTGCAAGTGCCCTTGCCAGAGCGGCACGTTGTTGCTGTCCACCCGACATTTGAGAGGGCTTACGTTCGGCGAGCGCACTCATCTCGACGAGCTCTAAAACTTGGGCGACTCGAGATTTAACCTCATTTTTTTCAATTTTTTCATTCTCTAATCCGAATGCAATATTTTGTGCAACGCTCATATGTGGAAAAAGTGCGTAACTTTGAAAGAC
>CAFBRV010000033.1_pt1 | contig 9480 bp, 10 predicted proteins | sample 7270191 | NCBI WGS metagenome assembly CAFBRV01 (sample SAMEA6814197, study PRJEB35770) | uncultured Actinomycetes bacterium | biome: Freshwater; feature: Freshwater reservoir; material: water | place: Czech Republic | collected 2016-11-09 | depth 30m m
CTTATCGATGGCGTTGTTGCTATCGATCTGGTCTTCACCCGGAGCACCCCACCGTGGTGGAGGGTTGCCGTCTAGTAAGCCGGGGCTAAACACTAGAACTCGTGACCTGGGAGGACTCTAACAGATGCAAATCTCTAGTCAAAAATCCCGGCAGTGACCTTTGGATGAAGTTCGGTTCGCATGGCGGCAAAGGCGGCAGCTGGCCAGCCCGAACCAAAGACTCGACGCAAAAGTTTCGTCAAGGAATACTGTGGCTGGTCAAGGCTTGCGCGATCTAGCGCCCTGTATGCCAGTGGAATATCCCCCTGCTCATAGGCAAGTGTTGCAAACAGACATGCCACCGGAGCGATGAATCCATCGGGTGCGATCTGAAGTAGGTAATGCCACATCCCCCAGTACGTTTGAAAACTCGTCGCATTGTGAGAGCCAAGGGCAAAGTCGCGTACTTGAATATCGCTCAGGCGACCCAGAACTCTTGCAAGGTTTTCAGCGTTGGATGCTTCGGCGAACTTTTCAAACTCAATAGCTAAATCGATAACCGCAGTTGCCCCTTCCCGTTGGCAATCATTGATATCAGGTGAATCCTCAATTACAGCAAAGCTTTTAACGAGTGCCATAAAGAGCGCATCGCTTGCTAGTTCTATTGAAGCGATCGAAAGAGCTTCTTTTTCAGTTGTCATAGTTTTCTCATTTCGTGAAACGGGTAGGGGCCGAGACAACGGTGACGGTTGCCACCGAGGTGTTAACTACTTTTCCGGTTATTGCGCGTACAGCACCGTTATGTGTGAAACTGCCGTTCCAGGTTGTTAAGAGCAGAACCGGATAAGTGCCGGGCTTTGAATATGTATGCGTGATCATCGCCTTTGGATATGGGGCGCCAGTGTTAGTTGTTGCCCACATTGCGCCATCGCCAAAGGACCAGATGAAACCCGGACGCAGTGCAACATCGACCACTTCCCCAATTATGTTGACGCGACTCTGGAAAAGTTGTGGCACATCTACCCAGAAGATAACTGGAACATGAACCAGAGCTTCAAATTCAGGTTGAAAAGCAATCCCGGCAGTTGGAACTAACTTAGTTAATCGATCACTGAGATTGGCAGTTCGTGTAACTGGCTTAGGTGCGGCAGTGCGCGCGGTGTAGGTGCGCTTTACATATGGTCGTGGAGCTGGTGATGGCTTTGGGGGAAACCACAACGTGGCAGTCGGAGTTGGTTTTGGCCTCGCTACTCTTCGAGTTGTTGTGCCGCTGCCGCCCTTGTGGGCTTCGATAATTATCTGGTTATTTTTCGTGTACACATCAACGCAGGCCGCGTCAGTGCAATCGGCAAAAGCTGCAACTGGGCCGAGCAAAAACGCGGCAATAATCGGGATTATTAAGGCTTTCATGCCCGTGACCATAAGTGCGCGCACAGACCGTTACCGCCCTCACAGTTCTAACTGTGGATAGTTGTGACACTCTTGGTGCATGGTTGCGCGCGATGGTGATGGCTGGGTCCAGTGCGACTGTGGAAATAAGCACTGGGGTCTAAATGGCGCCGCTGGAATCTTGATTGTGCGAGGCCGTGAAATCCTTTTGCAGCATCGAGCACCGTGGGTGCATAACGGAGATACGTGGGGAATCCCTGGTGGTGCACGCGATAGTCATGAAAGCGTCATTCAAGGTGCGATTCGCGAGGCTATTGAAGAGACTGGAATAGATGCAGCATTTCTTACTCCCTTAGAAACATTTAGCGATGTCCACGGTAACTGGCGCTACGACACCGTTATCGCAAGGGCCACGCATGAGTTAATTGCTCATGAAGTCAATGACGAGTCCCATGAAGTTCGTTGGGTAGAAATTGATGAGGTTGATGAATTAAATCTTCATCCAAGTTTTGGAAATTCTTGGCCAGCTTTACGTGAAATCCTTAATGATCTTGTCAGCCCACGCTAAATCAATTTCACTTGAGTGCGCCACAACCACAACTGTTGTACCGCCTTCAGCTAAGGATTTAAGAAGACTTATTATTCGTTTTCGACTATCTACGTCTTGAGCCGATAAAGGCTCATCTAATAAAAGCACAGGAGTATTTTGCGCAATTGCTTGGGCAATCGCAACGCGTTGAGACTCTCCGCCAGATAGCGTGGTGACATGGCGATCGGCAATCTGTGTCAACTGTAACTGCTCCATAACGTTGGCAGATGGACCTGCCATTTCAATAATCTGTCGTACTGAAAAACCCAAAGTATAGAATTGATTCTGCACCGCCATTGCGCGCAACTTTGCTAATTCATTCGCTGAAGTAAGTGGTGGATGAAACTCATCTATTGTAATTGTTCCCTTACTGGGAACGATGTCGCCGGCGATAGCCATCAATAATGTTGATTTACCACTGCCATTTGGCCCGATGATCACTGTTATCGATCCGGCTGGAATCTGTTCTGAATAGTCATAAATGATTTCGCGGCCATCTCGCGAAATTGTTATCTCGTTAATAGTAATCATGGCGTTCTCCATGTTGTATTTCTAACCGCTACCAGGGCGATGAGAATTGGTGCACCTATCAAAGATGTAACCAGGCCAATGGGAAGTTCATTTGGAGTTGCCATCGTGCGCGCAGCTGTATCGGCCAGAACCAAAAGCGTGGCTCCTATGAGCCCACTTTGAATAATTAAAAACCGGTGTGCGGGGCCATAAATAAATCGCGCAATGTGAGGGGCGGCTAAACCAAGAAATGCAATGGTGCCGACTGTGCTTACCGCTCCTCCAGCTAAAACTGAAAGAGCAATAAGTGCTGTGATGCGAGCCTTGCGGACATCTACCCCTAAGTGAAAGGCCGTGGCGTCGCCTAATGAAAGCAGGTCTAGGGATGGTGCAACTTTCCACGCTATAAAACCACCAAGTAGTGTGATTGCAAAAAGACCAACTAAATTGCTATTGGTAATTAAAGAGAGCGAGCCGAAGTTCCAGAATGAAATTGAACGAGCATCAGAGCGCGTCACCATCGTTGTCGCTAGACCGACAATGGCCGTGATTGATGCAGAGACTGCAATTCCTACAATAATGAGTGCAAAGGATGAAAGATTGCTGCGAAGGGATGCTAATTTAAAAGTCAAAGCTGTTGCACCTAGTGCCCCGAGCACACCAAAGATAATCGCACCGAGCGAGCCAACCTGAACCACCCCAAAGAGAATTCCAACAACGGCGCCAAGTGATGCACCCGCCGAGGTTCCTAAAATTGCAGGTTCGGCCAAAGCGTTATTGCATGCCCCTTGCGCCATCAGACCCGCAATACCTAAGGACGCGCCAACCAAAACAGCCGCTAATACTCGCGGCATACGGATCTGCCACAAAATTTCATTAACGCCTGGGTTAACCAACGCCGACCAAAAATGATCGATGTGCGTGGCTCCAATCGAGAGCGCTACAAGGATAAAAGCTGCGAGCAAGAGGCCGTTAAAAACAGGAGCAAACTTTTTCATCCCGTGACCTTCGTGATGCCGACAGAGAGTGCATTAAGTAGCGATGGTGTGCGGGGTCCGAATGAGAGCAACAAAGAATCGTCAACGTCAATGATGCGAGCGTTTTTCCCGGCATTAGTTTGTGCAACTCCAGGTAGCTTCAATAAACCTTCAACCCCACCAACGGATTCCAAACCCTTAGTCATAACTAAAATTACATCTGGATTGGCTGCCGCTAAAGCTTCTGGTGTGAGCGTATTGAAGGGATGTTTAAAGCTGACTGCGCCGACATCTACGCCGCCTATGGATTCAATGAGTGAATCTGCACCAGATCCAGGACCGCCAATTAAATAGATTGAACTAGTTCCTCGCAAATATAGAAATGCAATTCGAGGTGAGTTTGCGACTCTTTGTGATTGTGCAACCTTTGCCATTTGTACATTTAACTTTTCAGCTTGGGTGCGCGCGCCAATGGCATCGCCTACTGCGCTCACTTTTTTAGCGATATCGCTTAAAGTCCAACTCTCTGGGGTTTGGATAATCTTAATTCCTACGCTTCTAATTTGATCTAGCGCTGCCTTTGGCCCAGTAGATGCATCTATAATCACAAGGTCGGGTTTTAACGCTATTACTTTTTCGGATATTACTTGATGTCCCGAAGTTACAATCGGAATATCTTTAAGTGCGGATTCGGTGCTTGAAATATCGCGGCCCACAAGGATCGATAAGGCATTCAAAGAGTTAAATATTTCGGAAACACCGTTTGCCAAAACAACCACCCGTGAAACCGAGAATGCTGAACTTGTTGTCAGTGATACCGATATCACATCACTTTGCGAAATCGCATAACTGCTGGTTGCTTGTGAGGAAGCACAACCAGTAACTCCCATGAGAATCGCTAGTAGTACGGCGTATTTTCTCACAGGGGTATTGTGCCAAGACTTTGCCTAACAAGTTGGCGTGTTCTGTCGGATAAGTCTTGTACGTGTGACTCTTAGAGTTGGCTCCATGAGAAAATTAGGCATAGCCCTTATCTCACTTGCCCTTGCAACATTCGTGATTTCTCCAGTTAATGCCGCACCAAAGGTTGTTAAAGGTTCATCGGGTCAAAGTATGAGCGCATCCATCACAACCGTGAAATCTGGAGCAATGGTCACCGTTACGGGAAAGCATTTCGATGAAACCGTTGGAATTTATCTTGGATTCTGTGTGGTTCCAAAACAAGGTGTAGCGCCAACTCCGTGCGGTGGTGGAGTAAATAAGGCCGGTACTGGCGAGGCATCTTTTTGGATTTCATCTAACCCTCCCCCATATGGAGTTGGTTTGGCCGAAGAATTTCTACCGGGTGGACGTTTTACTAAGAAGCTAAAAATTTCAAAGATGATTGGAAAGTTTGATTGCAGCAAGATCAAATGTGCAATAGCTGTTCGTGCTGATCACCTACGCAGCGAAGATAGAAGTTTCGACCTTTTCATTCCAATTAAGATCAAATAACAAGGAGAGCACATGAAGAAGATAGCAGTCGCGCTTGGATTCGTAATTTCATTGCTTATTCCAGTTCAGGCACAGGCGGCACAGGCCAGTGTTGTCGCGAATTTGAACGATATAGCTGCTAGCGGTGCCACTGTTCCACTCTTGCTATCTAACGCAATTGCCGGCACTGGATATTACATCCAAGAGTGCACAGAGCCGACAAGCGGAGTACGTCCAACTGTTTGTAATGATGCGGCCCAATTGTGGATATCTAACTCACCGGGTGCAAGTTTTACGCTTTCAGCAGTGATTTTGTTCAAACCCTCTGCAAACTTCACATCAAAGACTACGACTGTGGATTGTTTCATTTCTAAGTGCGGGCTTTTTTTGCGCTATGACCACACGAAACCAGCTGACACTTCAGAAGACAGATTTTTACCAATGTCTTTTAAAGTTTCGGCGGCAGCTCCGGCACTCGCAAGTGATGTTATTTCAGCAACGCTCAATGGAGTAGCAATGAGTACATCAACACCAGTCAAACTTGCATACCGCGCCCCAGCAATATTGGCCGCTACATCGGCATCGGGTGCAGTACTTAGTTATCTCTCTTTAGCGCCTGAATGCGCCCTCGATGGAATGAAAATTACTGCCCTCAAAGGTGCAGGTCTTTGCAATATTTCGATAAGTTCTCCGGGTACTGCTACCTCTGGTGCCATAACAAAGCAGTATCCAATTGAATTAACGCCTGGAGTTCAAGTTATTCCCGCAATTAAAATCGGCACTAAGCTTGCAACAGTTACTAATTTTGGCGAAAGAGTAATGTATAAAGCCTTCGGCAGTTGCCTAATAAAGAAGAATGTAGCCATCGCCAAGAAGGGCCTGTGCACGATTGAGGCTAGTGCTCCAGGCCGCAGCAATCTCTATTTACCCTTGATGCATAGTAAGTGGTTTATAGTCAAATAATTAAAGGTTGGTCAAGCCATTAATGCAAAAACGAGTTGCTGATTTGATTTCGGCCTGCGCATCAAATCCGCTTTCGATTCTCTTTGTAGCTACATCTGTTGTTGCCTGAATATAGGCAAGAGCTTGCGAGATATCTTTCACGCCGATTTGAGTTAGAGCCTTATTGAGCGGTGCCAACAATGTTCGGTGGGCCGCTCCAATGGAGTGTGATCGCTCTTGTGGCAATGTAGTTGCATTCAAAGCTTTAGCTAGCAAATGCCGTCCATCTGCGATGTACTGCAAAGCACCAACTATCCATAGCTCGATGCATGCATATGGTTCGTCACACTCGCCAACGGCTGTTTGCAAAACAGATGCGAAGGTGCGAAGTTCATCGATTACAAGATCTGCCACTAGATCAGAGCTACTACTAAAATACTCATAGACCGAGGTGCGAGAAAGCCCGGCACGCGCAGCAACGGCTGCTACCGTAACCGCCCCGCCGCCTGATTCAATAGCGATTGCCGCTGCTGCTTCAATGAGTTGTGCACGACGCCAGTCACGGTGCTCGGCAAGCGTCGAGGTTTCAATGTGCGGCATATCGCTATTCTTTCACGGTTTCATTGAGTCTGCGCAATGACTCTCGAACAATATCTTTATCGGAAGTTCGCCATAAAGGGGGCATAGAGTTTAAAAGGACGCTGCCATAGCGCTTAGTTACGATTCGCGAATCCAAAATCGCAACAACACCGCGATCTTCAACAGATCTGATGAGGCGGCCCGTACCTTGAGCCAAGAGCAGCGCTGCTCGGGGCAGAGATACCTGCATAAAACCACTTCCGCCAGCGGCATCGGCCTGGGCTGCGCGCGCCGACATCACGGGCTCATCTGGACGTGGAAAAGGAATTCGATCGATAGCCACAAGGATGCAACTACTTCCTGGAACATCAACGCCCTGCCATAGCGACATTGTGCCAAGCAGGATTGACGTCTCATCCTTTGCAAATTTTTCAACGAGTGGACCAACTGAATCGCCACGTTTTTGAGTAAAAATCTTTATGGGAAGTTCAGCCAAAACTTTGCGCAAATGCGCATCGGCGGCCTCTACCCCACGCCAAGATGAAAAAAGCGCAAGCGTTCTGCCGCCGGCGGCATCGATTAGTTCGCCGAGTTCAGTTAAAACTTCAATACTTGGACCATCACGGCCAGGTTCGGGCAGATGTTTAGGCATGTATAAAACGCCTTGGTTTGCAAAATCAAAGGGAGAGCCAACATCTAACATCTGCACATTTGCTGGATCGACTTCTCCGCTCTTAACATCGCTATTTAAATCATCGCCAACTAAAAAACCGATGCTTTTTGCCAGGGCGTTAAATGAGTTGCCTACTGTCAACGTCGCCGAAGTTGCAATCACTGGTGTCTGAGTCAAGAGATTTTCACGCAAAACATCTGACACTGAAAGTGGCGCTAAATGCAACGCTGAAAAAGTAGGCTCGTACCAGAGCACGTAGCCATTACCAAGCTTGAGCAGCGTTGCAGCCGTTGTAGAGATTTCGGTAACTGCGCCCTTTACTCTCGCACGTTCGGCCAAGACATCGGTATCGATGATCTCATCATCGGCTGAAAGGAATTGAGTAATTGCCTGTGCGCTTTCGCGCACCTTTCGTATTGGTGATTCTAATGATTGTGGAATCTCTTCTAGCCGACCCTGCGCAGTGAAATCTCCCCGGATGGACTCGCCATAATCAACCATAGATTCGTGAAACCCATTGGCGGCTTTATTAAATGCATCGGCAAGTTTGCCTGGCATAAACTTACGGGCCATTGCAGAAGCGCGTAGAACTCGGGCAGATGTGAGCTCTTCGGTCACTGCCTGAGTGGCACGATCCATAAACTCATGTGCCTCATCGAGTACAACGGCATCACGCTCTGGCAATATGGGATGCGAATCAACAATTTCGATGGCTAGAAGCGTGTGATTAGTGACGACAACATCGGCAGTTTGTGCCTTGCCCTTGGCGTTAGCGGCAAAACACTGCGAGCCAAATGCACATTTGTCTGCGCCCACGCACTCGCGGCCTGAAACAGAGTTAGCCGCCCAAACTCGTCGGTCCACATCAGGGGCATCGTCCCGATCGCCTGACACGCCAGGTTTACGGGCCCATTCATGTAAACGCTTTGCATCTTTTTCAAGGAATGAAATGCCCAACATGATTTCGCCATCTGGATCAGGCTCTTCGCTATTCATCTTTTGCAGACAGATGTAGTTGCCTACGCCCTTATAGATTGCATAAGTGATTTCACGGCCCAGAGTTTTTTCAAGTGCTGGAACAACTGCAGGTAAATCACGTTCGACTAGCTGACGTTGCAACGCAAGCGTTGCTGTGGCAACCAAAACTTTCCGTCCATGTACCAATGGTGGAATTATGTAGGCCAGTGATTTTCCTGTGCCCGTGCCAGCTTGAACCATCAAGTGGTGTCTATCTGTTAAAGCATTGGCCACAGCTTCGGCCATTTCGATCTGACCTTCGCGCGGCGCACCACCAATTGCGGTAACTGCAGCATCGAGTGCTTCGCGCACTTTTGCTGACATATCGCTCATGGACGCAACCTTATCGCCCACGAGTGTCAGGCTATAACTGCCGCTCTTCCCGATTCAAGGCGCGCTATTGGCACACGAAATGGCGAGCAGGAAACATAGTCAAGGCCGAGTGAGTTAAAGAAGTGAATACTTCTAGGATCTCCGCCATGTTCACCACAGACTCCTAATTTGAAATCACTTCGAAGTCCTCGGGCCAGACCAACTGCCGTTCGCAATAGGATTCCAACCCCCGCTTCATCTAGCGACTCAAATGGATTAAAAGGTAAAAGTTCAAGATCCAAATAGCGAGGTAGGAATGTTGACTCAACATCGTCGCGACTAAAGGCCCACGTAAGTTGAGTTAAATCATTAGTTCCAAATGAGAAGAAGTCGGCATGAACTCCTAATCGATCTGCAGTAATTGCCGCTCGAGGTGTTTCGATCATCGTTCCAATTGGAATTTCTAAAGTAAGGCCTGAGCCTTTAAAAGTTTTAGCAATCTCTGTCTCTAATGTTTCTCGCAGATACAAAAGTTCGCGTTGAGTTGCAACCAAGGGAATCATGACCTCAGGACGTGGATCGTGTCCTAACTTTCGAACTTCAAGGAATGCATGAACTAGTGCGCGCACCTGCATCTTATAAAGCTCTGGAATTAAAATTCCTAGCCGCACTCCGCGCAAGCCCAGCATTGGATTGGCCTCATGTAAGCGGCTTACTGCAGCAAAAAGCGCCTTATCTCGCACAGAAACCTCTTCGTTGAGCGCTTCGGCTCGTGCCATTGCAGCGCTCAGTACAACAAGTGAGGGCAAAAACTCATGTAAAGGTGGATCTAATAAGCGAATAGTGACGGGTAAACCCGACATTGCCATCATAATCCCGACGAAATCGGCGCGTTGTAATGGCTCCATTTCGGCGATGACTGAACGCTGCACATCATCGTTTTCTGCCAAAACTAAACGCTCTACATATGAACGCCTTGGTCCCAAAAACATATGCTCGGTGCGGCACAGGCCAACGCCTTCGGCACCTAAAATTCGAGC
>CAFBRV010000034.1_pt1 | contig 9464 bp, 8 predicted proteins | sample 7270191 | NCBI WGS metagenome assembly CAFBRV01 (sample SAMEA6814197, study PRJEB35770) | uncultured Actinomycetes bacterium | biome: Freshwater; feature: Freshwater reservoir; material: water | place: Czech Republic | collected 2016-11-09 | depth 30m m
GGATTCACAATGCCCGGATTCACAATGCCCGGATTCACAATGCCCGGATTCACAATGCCCGGATTCACAATGCCCGGATTCACAAGCTCTGAATTAACGAGGCCACGACTCTTATTCAATTGATGGGCTCCATAACCGCTGCGCCTTTAACTTCGATTATTGGAGCACCCCCCATTAATGCGATTAGCCCCGGCACCAACTGCGGCAATCCCGTTCGTCTGTGCGAAATTAATACTCTGATGTGTGCAAATGGATCAGGCGAGTTGAGTTCAATTACTTCATCTGTTGAGTGAATCTCACCGGAGATTGCACGACGAGATGCGTCGCCCTGCTCAATGGCAAGATCACCATTGCGCAGGTTCGTGGCGACTATCAGCTCCATGCAAATCAGAAAGAGAATCAGTAAAGGAATTAGAACCAACGCGCTTTCAACATTTCCATCTTCGGCCCGAATAAACGTATGAATGTCCAAAATTTTCCGCTGCTTGAGATTCTTTATTTTCCTGGAAAAATTGCACATCTCAACCGCTTTAGCGAATGCCGTTCATTGCATCAAGTGAGTTCTTCAATATCGCCGATAAACGGGGTGCCGCTATGGTCCAAATTGCCGTCACGAGACCGGTGGTCATGAGCACTACCAGCACCCATCCGGGGACATCCCCGCGCTCATCTCGCAGACGAGCGTAGAAGTCTTTGTGCGCGGAAGTTAATCTTTCTCGTAGAGAAATCTCTGCGATCACAAGTTTTGTAATTAATCTGTTCATGCATCCTCCTAGTTAGTTGGTGAAATTTTGTGCAAATCCTCTACTACTTATCCATACGAAATTTGAGTTGGGCCGGCATTGTGTATATGTGCGTTCAGTTTTTACTTGTCTTTAAAGAGTTTGAGCTCAGAGTCCGCTGTTTTCCATACACATTCGCATCGAGGATGTCGGGGGAAACTATTTAAAGTCGGAGCCAGTGGCTCTTGATAATCAAGGTGAATTTGGGCTCCAGCCAATTGTGAGGAACCAGTATCGATAAAGCGCAAAGCCGTGTGTGCGGCAATCGCAGCTAATTGGTGGGCAATTGCAATGGGGAGCTCATCACTTGTTCCTTGAGTTGCCATCAGCTCTCGTTGAAATCGTCCGTTTCTCTCTTCAACTCCAAGTGCCAAACAATCTATGCAAGGCGTCATTCCTGGCCTTACCAATGGTCCGCATGTTGCAACTCCTCCAGCTATTTTCCCTACAAATAGATGATCCTGAGTATCGCGATTTAAATGCTCAATTAACTCGGGTTCGTAGTTGCCTACAATAATTCGAAGATTACGCTCAGGAATTATCTCGGCCACTGGTTTATGTATAGAGCCGCGATGAGATGCCACTGGAAATAAAGACCACTCTCGAGACAACTCCTCAAGACGGCCTCGAAAATTCAAACCAATATCACTTGTGCGTAAAGCCCCTGTTCCTAAATCGATGTCGCCAATGGTTGGGTGCTGTTGCATTGACGTGAGTGCCATTCGAGTATTTGTAACACCACTTGCTAAGAGAATGGAGCAAATGAGTGTCGCAGTACGCGAACTTCCAAATATTTCAATTCCAAAGTTCTGCCGATTAGATAGCAACTCTACGCCGCCGTCATTGACGCCAACTATCCATGTTGCTTGACTAAGTTCGGGGGCTAATCTTTTCTGCAGCTGAACAAATGCTGCATCTAAGCTTTGATCCTGCGTATGAGTAGAGCGCGATGCAATTGTTGATTGAAAACGATTGTGTAGCGTTATTTTGTTTCTTACCGTGTCAATAAAATTGGCATTTTTAAGTTCGGTGAGGACTCGATCAATTAACTCAATCGGAGCAGAAAGAATGGTGCTGATTTCTTCGGGCGTTTGAAGCCCGTTAAGTTGAGAGATTATCGCCCGCGCTCCACCGTGAAAAATCTCGATCGCGTGGTGTGAAGTCGCTAGGTGTATTGACTCTTCTTCTGGTATCGCTAACCGACTGATATAGACGCCATTTTTTAAACGGGGATACGAGTCGTGGTGTGAGGAGATATTTTCAGTGGCGTGAGTTTCTATCTGAGTGGTAGTCATAGCGAGAAGAGTGCCCCGCCGATTTTGAATTGATTTTTCCATTGCGGCAAGCTGTGGGATTCACGGCGCTTTGGCTACACAGCGTTTGTTTCAGGTCGCTGAGCGCTTCTTTACGAGTTCGATTTACTGGTTCGATTTACTGGTTCGATTTACTGGTTCGATTTACTAGTTCGATTTACTGGTCCAACAAGAGGAAAACCCCAACTCACTTCGGAGCCAGGGCTTTCTCTACTGCTAGACGCTCAATACACCGCGCGTGCGGCTCGAGGTGAGCGAAATTTAATTACTAGGCTTTTTTAAGGAAAGTGCTGATCTTGGTGCCGCAGACTGGGCAGACACCTTTAGCTGTTCGGCGACCTGAATCGCTGACACTAATGGTTCCTTCGAAGTCATGCTTTTCTTTGCACTTCACGCAGTAAGCAGTTCCTTTGTATGTCTCTGCCATTCTCTTCCTCCACTCCACGCTTGCAACCCAGAGGGTGCTCCCCGTACGGGGCAGGCGTTATTAAGCATGACGATACCCCTCGGGGCTCGAAATTACGCCTATCTGAGCCTATTTTTTTAGGAGTTTCTTCAACTCCTCCGGCACCGCGAGCGCTCTTTCCGCCGCCTCATAACCATCCAAATATGCCGTTGCGACATCGGTATGGGGAAACCTCTCTAACATCGATTTAAATCCCTCGCCATGGTCGCTTATCTCTAAATGGATTGCCTCATGAAAGAGAACGTAGTCAAGGGCATTGGCGGGAGCGCCTTTGAGGCGGTCGGAGATTCGAATAGTCCTATCCACGCTTGTGCAGGAGCCCCAGCGCTCGCGCATCGCCCGCCAGCTGACATCTGAAGGGCGAAGCGTGATTTCTGGGGCGAACTCCTGCAGGAGTTGGTCGATTCGATCGGCAAGGGCGCTCTCGCTCATGGTGATCGCCGCCTCTTGGGCACGGATTTTGGCCACCATTTCGGGCACCAGAGCCCGTTCATCGGCCCGACTCATCCGAGCAGGGATGGAAACCACGATTCGGCCACCGGCGCGGTAGGCAGAGATGTTCTTTTTTCTACGAGTAGAGCGAATCACCACGATTTCACCCTCGCTAATGCCGGGCAAAGTGGCATCGCGATCCAAATCCGCCCCTGATTCGGGCTCGGCTCCATCTAGAAAACTATCAAAGCTCACTCACTGAAGGTAGCCCTTAGAAGTTAAATCTTGAGAAAGCTCAACCACGTGTTGAGAGATTTTAAATTAACACTTAAACCCCCTTTGAAATAAAACGCATACACGATAAAAAACTCTTTTGTCAACGCCATGTTCAGTTGATTCTCAGGCCGATTTTGTTTACTTTAGAACTACGAACTCCTCGGATAACTGTTCTATATCAGCAAGGGGAAGGCTGATACAGAACGAGCGCCCGGGGAGTTCGCTTTTAATTTCCCGGCTTTAGCCCAATGCATTACATAGACCTTGAGGCGAGAAAATAATAAAGCTCAGAAATACAAACCTGCTTTTCAAATACGAGTGAAGTTTCAAAAATGCAATTGAAATTTAAAGAGTTGAATGGCGAAGATAGAGATAGAGCGAAAATAAAGTTAAAGGGAAGAGAGATCGTCGGGAATTTCGATACTTGACAGATAGTTTTCCGGAGTTAAAAGATCGGCTGCACTTGGCAAGATTCCACTCCAAATTTGATCGCGCGATTGCAGATCTCGTAGTGTTCCAACCGAACTCCAGAAAGTCGCAGCTTCGCGTGCAAGACGCGGTGAAACTTGAAGTCCAAATAGATTAGAAAAAAGTTGCTGTGTCGGTGCCGACGTTGCACGTCGTCTACGTAAGGTCTCTTGTAACGCCGAAATATTTGGCAAGCGATCACCTGCGGCAGCTGCAACAACTGCCTCGTTCCATCCATCCACAAGCGCTAGGACGGTCTCCAACTTTGTAAGTGCATCGCGCTGTGCTGGAGTCTCTTCGGGTGTGAAGATTCCTTCATTGAGCGCCATAGAAAAAGACTCTGGATTAGTTGGGTCGAACTCGCTTCCACCATTACTTGAGCTGTCGAAGGCATCTTGTGCTTGTCGCTGAATTGCCTCGATGTCGATATGTATCCCCTTGGCATAATCCGTGATGGCGCTTCGAATATACGAAACTAACCATGGGTTGTGTGAAAATAAGCGAGCGCCTGCGCTTTCACGAAGTGCATGGAATATTCGTACTTCATCGATTGGAATATCTAAATCGCGAGCCCATTCATCGATATTTTGAGAAACAAGAGCAGGATAAACAGGATCTACCAATGGCAATCCAACATCATGAATTCCGGTGGCAGTACCGGCAAGCCCACCAATAGATTGGCCGAGTTGTGTTGCCATTAGAGAACCAATAAATGAGCGAAGCAACGTAGCGATCATTCCAACTGGAATCGCCATTTCTTCTTCGGGAAGACCTTCAGCATCTTGATGAGCAGAATCATTAAGTAGTTCGGAAATCGCCGATGTTAAACCAATGGCGAGCGGCTCTACCGAACTTTGCCAACCAGAGAGAGTCGAATCGACCCAATCAGTTCTAGCTAGTGTTGAGTTAGCAGAAACTATTGTTTGCGGAAAAAATGTCGCCTCATTGAGCCATAGTTCGGCGATTGAAAAAGCCTCTGAAACTTTAGCTGCATCATTCGCGCCGACCGGGGCAGAGCCCTTTGCCGTTACGAATTTTTTTGCCGTATCTCTAACAATATTTTTCGGCAATGCTTCATTCGACGGTGCAAAACCTGGACCACTCATTCCAAGCTTTGAAAACTGCTCTTGGATCTGACTTTGTATTTGCGCCATCATCGCTGCAAACTCAGCAGAGCCGTCACCCTTATTATTTTCGGCGTCGTCAGAGCTCTCAGGTGTAAAACCAAATGGCGTCATGTAGTAATCCTCTCAGCCATATAACCCAAGAGCGCTCACTTTTCTTCCCGCTTACTCTGTCAAAATAACTCCGCCGGCTCACAGAAATTTCAAAGGTTGGAATCTCTCGAATAGAGATGTTTCACAACCACCGACCCAAATTTCTTTCGAAGAGCTCGGAGCGTTTCTAGATCAAGAATCTTTCGCAGGCATCGTGCGATTTGGCGATAGGGCCAGGGAGGGCGAGCGCTGCGAAGGCAGGGTAGGCTCACCCCATGTCGAGCGCAGCTACAGCCTTAATCTGGTGGATAGTTCCTGCGGTTGGTCTTGCCGGTGCCCTTTTCTATGTTCTCTGGGTCTCTAAGTTTCAAGGTAAGTATCAAAAAGGCACGCAGAGATCGGTTGGGCAGTTTCAACGCTTTCAAGAGTCCCTTCGAGATTCGCAAGCTCGAGATGCAGAAGCCGCTGCCAATCCCCCACAGGTCGAGGTTAGAGAACCCGGCCCTGAGCCTCGCGCCTAAATAGCTTTTCACGTGCGCTTCTCACCGCTACCTCGAATTGCCACCGCAATTCTTGGAATCTTCTTCACGTTGGCCCTTGTTGCTCCACTTCCATTTGTAATCATATTGCCGGGTAGTGCTCAAAATATCTTTGAAAAAATTATTACTGTTAAGAATCAAGAGTCCTATCCAGCGACAGGCCGTCTAGATTTAATGTCGGTTCGGGTAACTAACCCTAACAACTGGATTATCGGTCCAGAAGTAATCTATGCGTGGATTCGAAGTGATGAGGCGGTTTACCCTCGTGCAGCGATTTACCCACCAGGTGCAACTACGGCATCTGAGAAAAAGGCCGCCGATGCCGACATGGTTAGTTCGCAGAGCAAGGCCATAGGTGCAGGATTAAATTTTCTAGCAATGCATCCGGAGTTTAGTGTCGCCTCCGACCAACTCAATGAAAAGAATATTTACTTTGATGTAAAGCGCACGGGTGGACCCAGTGGAGGAATGATTTTTGCACTCGGCGTTATTGAACTACTAACGCCATCCGACATATTGCAAGGCCGCCACATTTCAGGAACGGGCACTATTACGATCGATGGAAAGGTCGGCCCCATCGGTGGCATTAATGAAAAAATCCGTTCTGCCCATAATGCAGGGGCGGTTTTATTTCTGGCCCCCATCGGAAATCGCGATGAGATTGGTGGCATCCCCGAGGGAATAGAAGTCATTGTTGTCGCCACCCTTGGAGATGCCGTGAAGGCGCTAACTGCGACACAATAGGAAAACCTCGCTTTCCTCATTCTTACCTCACTAAATTCTTACCGATCCATAGTGCCGAACCGATCCATAGTGCCGAACCGATCCATAGTGCCGAACCGCAATTCTTTCTAAAGGGCACCCCTGCATTGATCCCTAACAGGCCCACGAGCATTGTTCTCCCAAGAAACCCTCCCAAATCCTGGAATGAGAGTGTGCCTTTGGTGCGCTAGCGTTAAGCCATGATGAGTAATGCAGCCCCCCAGTTCAATTTCAAACGTCGAGTTGGTCCACTTCAAATAACAATCGCGATTCTGGTTGTTATTGGCTTGGCCCTTGTTTCCATGAGCGGTTTCTACGCAGATTGGCTCTGGTTTAAATCAGTTAACTTCACATCAGTGTGGTCAACCGTCTTAATGACCAAAGTTGTACTTTTCGTGGCTGCAGGATTAGTTACTGCAACGCTCATACTTTTAAATGTAGTGATCGCTTACAAACGGCGACCACTGTACGTGCCTATGACCGTAGAGGCCGATAATCTCGAACGCTACCGCGGACAGATTGAACCCATCAAACGTTGGGTTGTTCTTGGATTAGGCGCTGCCCTCTTCTACTTTGCCGGCACATCAGGTTCAATGCTGTGGTCAACATGGCTGCTCTTTAAGAACTCAACTCCATTTGGTGTTAAAGATGCACAGTTCAATATGGACATTTCATTTTTTGCATTCCGACTTCCATTCTGGCAAACCCTGATTGCTTGGGGAATCTCAACATTAGTTCTAGCAATCATTGCATCTGCAATCGTTCATTACTTGTACGGTGGGATTCGCTTACAGGTTCAAGAAGATCGCACGACCGTTGCCGCACGAGTCCAACTCTCAGTATTACTGGGTGGAGTTGTTTTATTGAAGGCTGTGGCTTACTGGTTCGATCGCTACGCATTGGCACTTAAAGAGAACAAACTCATCACAGGGCTTACTTATACCGATGTAAATGCTGTTTTGCCCGCTAAAGCTATTTTGGCGGCAATCGCAGTTGTCTGCGCACTCCTATTTTTTGCAAATATTGTGCGCCGATCATGGGTTCTTCCAGCAGCTGGTACGGCTCTCCTAGTTATCTCCTCGGTATTAATCGCAGGAATCTATCCAGGCGCAATTCAGCAATTCCAGGTAAAACCAAGCGAGTCATCTAAAGAAGCCCCATATATTCAGCGCAATATCGATGCAACTCGTTCTGCCTATGGACTAGACAACGTCGAAGTCAATGATTATCAAGCAACTCTTACGGCTTCGGCTGGACAACTTGCAGATGATGCAGCAACGATTGCAAATATTCGCTTAATGGATCCAAATGTCCTCTCTGCAACTTTCCGTCAACTTCAACAGATTAAGCCTTACTACGCCTTCCCTGAATCTCTTGACTTTGATCGATACACAATAGATGGCGTAAAACGCGATGTTGTTGTTGCCGTTCGTGAGTTAAATGTCGCTGGCAATCCATCTCGAAATTGGATCAATGATCACCTTGTCTATACGCACGGATTTGGATTTGTTGCAGCGTATGCAAATGCACGTGATGCCGATGGCAAGCCCTCCTTTGCAGTTGGCGATCTTCCACCAACTAAGGGTCTAGGAGATTTTGAGCCTCGTATTTATTTCGGTGAAAATGTTCCTGATTATTCAATCATTGGTGGAGTAAAAACCGACTCCCCAGTTGAGTTTGATTATCCAGATGACGCATCAGCTAATGGCCAAAAAAACTATACCTACACAGGTACCGGTGGTGTTCCGGTTGGGTCGCTAATCAATAAGTTGGTTTTCGCGCTTAAGTACCAAGAGCAAAAACTCCTTCTGTCATCGCTTATTAATAAGGATTCAAAGATCCTCTTCGAGCGTAATCCTCGTGAGAGAGTTGCAAAAGTCGCACCATGGCTAACTCTCGATGGAGATCCATATCCAGCGATAATTGGTGGCAAAGTTCTATGGATTATTGATGGCTACACAACAAGTGCTGGTTATCCATATTCAAAGCAGATTTCACTTTCAGCTGCTACAAATGATGCTCTAACTGCAAATTCAAGCGCCGTTACCGCTCAGAGAAATCAGAGTGTTAACTACATCCGCAACTCGGTTAAGGCAACTGTTGATGCATATGATGGAACAGTAGTTTTGTATCAGTGGGATGAAAAAGATCCAGTATTAGCTACATGGAGCAAAGCTTTCCCAGGCTCTATAACCCCTAAAGCTAAGATCTCAAAAGATCTCATGTCGCATATTCGCTACCCAGAAGATATGTTCCGCGTTCAACGCGAAATTCTCTCTTCATACCATGTACAAACAGCTGCAGCCTTTTATGGTGGCCAGGATTTCTGGCGCGTACCGCGTGACCCTTCCACTTTCGGAGCTAACGCAGGAGCACAGCCTCCTTATTACTTAACTCTCCAAATGCCAGGGGATGAAAAACCAGAGTTTGCACTTACTACGCCATTCGTTCCACGAGGTGGGCGCGAGAACCTATCTGCATTTGCAGTTGTGAACTCAGATGCAGGACCTAACTACGGCAAGATTAAGGTTCTGCAACTTCCACGAAGCACAAACATTGCGGGTCCTTCACAAGTTGCATCTAACTTTGAGGCTAAGCCTGAAGTTGCAAACTCGCTCTCGCTACTGCGTCGAGGTGGCTCTGATGTAGTTCTAGGTAACCTGCTCACGCTTCCAGTTGGTGGAGGATTACTTTACGTACAGCCCGTCTACGTTCGTGCTACCGCAAATGCAGCGGCATATCCATTACTCCAAAAAGTTCTCGTTTCATTTGGAGATCAAATCGGATATGACGACACATTGAAGGGAGCACTCGATCAAGTATTCGGTGGTAACTCCGGTACAACCTCCTCGAGTGGAACTCCGACTTCCGGTGCAACAACTAATGACACGTTGGCCAGTGCACTTGCCAGTGCTAAACAAGCGTTGGCAGATGGACAAGCGGCTCTCGCAAATGGTGACTTCGCAGCATATGGTCGAGCACAAGATCGATTGAAGTCTGCGATTGCATCTGCGATAGCTGCGCAAGTAAAGAAGTAAAACGCGATGGTTTAAATATCATCTAAAGGCAAATTGCTTCTAAAGAAAGTGCTAGGTAAGGGCCAGATTCATGGATATTTATTCATGGATTTGGTCTTTATCTATTCAACGCCTAAGATTGCCGATACCGACGCGGGGTGGAGCAGCTCGGTAGCTCGCTGGGCTCATAAC
>CAFBRV010000035.1_pt1 | contig 9422 bp, 7 predicted proteins | sample 7270191 | NCBI WGS metagenome assembly CAFBRV01 (sample SAMEA6814197, study PRJEB35770) | uncultured Actinomycetes bacterium | biome: Freshwater; feature: Freshwater reservoir; material: water | place: Czech Republic | collected 2016-11-09 | depth 30m m
ATCCTGCTGAGCAGATCTCGACCAAGTTCATCGGTTCCGAGTAAGTGATCCCATCCCGGTCCGATATAGCTATTATCAACATTGGCCTTGCCAGCACCTTCTTTAGGATTTGGCGCAATCCACGGACCAAAGATCGCGCAAACAATAAAGATCAACATCATTACTGAGGCCGCGCTCGTTAATGCATCCTTAAACAGGAATGAAAGGCCCTTTAGCTTTGTTCTCATCGCATCCACACTCGCGGATCTAATTTGGCATGTATCAAATCGACAATGAAATTAATAACTAAATATCCAATCGCCGCCAGTAATGTAATTCCCATGATCGCTGGATAATCGATGCTAATAAGTGAGTTAACGGCAAAAGAGCCGATTCCTGGCCAGTTATAAACCTGTTCAACAAAGAATGTGCCTGTAATTAAATAAGCTGTAGATAGACCCGTAATCGTCACGATGGGCGGTAGCGCGTTTCGCAGAGCTAATTTAAAGAAGATTATTCGCTCCGACAATCCATAAGCGCGAGCGACCTTGATGTAGTCCTGGCTCATCACTTCCAACAGGTTTGCTCGCGCCATTCGCGAGATTAATCCAAAAGAGTATGCCGACAAGGTAAGTGCAGGTAAAACCATGTGATGGAGACCGTTCAAAGTTGCCGCAAAATTTCCAGTAATGATTGAATCAAAGAGGGGAAAGCCCGTGACATCGGTAATCGGATTCTCATACTTTAAATCAATGTCGAATTGACCCGTTGCTGGAAACCACATAAGTCGACCAGCAAAGAGCATTTGAAGTAAAAGCCCTAGCCAGAATGCCGGCATCGAAACTCCTGCGATTGCTAAAACTCGAAAAATCGAATCTTGAATTCGGCCGCGGTACTTTGCAGCGTAGACACCCATTGCAACACCAAAGAGGAGCGCAAAACTCATCGCACAAAAGACAAGTTCAAGTGTTGCAGGCAATCGATCGGCGATTTCCGATAGGACCGGTTGTTTACTGGACAGTGAATAGCCCCAATTGCCTTGAAGTGTCTGCCCAAGGTATTTGAAATATTGAATAGGAATCGGTTGATCTAAACCCAAAGTAATTCGCAGAGCATCGGCATCGGCTTGAGTTGCCTTTGGACCTATGTAGGCAAGGGCTGGATCACTTGGAATAACGCGGGCTAACGTGAATGTAACAAAACTTGCTGCAAATAAAACAAGGAGGGCAGAAGACAAGCGATTCCAAATGATTTTCATCGCTGTGATACTCCCCCTTCATCGATTTTCGTTGAGTGTAACGATTGAGAGCGGGCCACTTAGCGCAGCCCGCTCTCCCCTCGTTGGTAGTACCTCTATTTAAGCTAGCTTTACCCCAGCAAAAAACGCTGAGAATGGATAGTTAATGTTGTACTTAGGAATAGAGAACTTCTTAGGTATAACACTTACTTGTGCCTCATCGTAGAGATAGAGACCAGGTGCCTCTTTATACAGCAAAAGCATCGCCTGGCTATAAAGCTTTTGTGCGGCGGCTTTGTCAGATCCACTGAGCTCTGTAGCTTCATCAATTAACTTGTCATAGGCAGTGTTCTTCCAATAACTTAAATTGAAGAAGGGCTTTGCACTGCTATGAAAGAGCGACCATAGATTATCTACGCCTGCATCGCTATATGTTGGCCAGTACTTAACTATGAAAAGATCTTGCGCATTTGCAGGATCTTTCTTTGCCGCTGCCCACTGCTGGTTAAAGAGAATTCCCTGAACTTCAGCTTTTACGCCGATAGCTTCAAATGCATCTTTAATCAACGGTACGAATCTGGCTTCAGCAGAGTTTTCAGAGGCATATGTGATTTTGAGTGTTAAATCCTTTACACCAGCCTTTGCAAGCAGCGCCTTTGCCTTGGTTCGCGCCATTACATACTGTGGAGTTGTCGGATCATATGGATAGATTCCAGCTGGAACCGGACCACGTGCCTGCGTTGCATAACCTTGGCCTCCCACTGCCGTTATTTCTCGGTAGTTAAGTGCCATCGATAACGCTTGACGTACAACTGGATTATTAAGTGGTGCGCGCAAAGTATTGAAGTAACCAACATAGTTAAATGGTGACTTGTACTTGATAACGCTGTACTTACTATTGCGCTTCAAGGACGTCAAACTTGTCAATGGAATATTTGTAGCCCAATCAACCTGTCCCGAGGTCATCATCTGTTGAGCTGTTATTCCATCTGAAACAATTGAGATATCAATTGTTGGGTATTCAGGCTTGACACTCGCCCAGTGCTTTGCGTAAGCAGTCAATACCACTGAACTTCCAGCTTTATAACTAGAAATTGTGTATGGGCCAGAGCCACCATCTTTACCAGATTCGTAATACTTTGAATCTGCGGCAACGGCGGTCAGAGCCTTTGGATTAACAATGTATGCACCATAGGTAGATGATGCGATGAGATCCATAGGTGCTGCATAAGACAAGTTGAGAACGACAGTGTCGTCTCCAACTGCATCTACAGTTTTTAGCGCGTCCCAAATAAATCCTGCGCCACCAATTTTCTTTGATGTCTCTAAGCTAACTTTTACAGCTGCCGCATTGACTGCTGAACCATCATGGAAAGTTGCGCCGGCGCGCAGTTTAAATGTCCACGTCTTGCCAGCATTTGATGCGCTCCATGATGTGGCAAGTGCCGGTGAGTATTCAGGTGAAACACCATCGGCGTTCTTCCACAAAAGTGGCTCATAAATATTTGTCATATAGAAAGCTTCAGTTGAAAATGATTGGACTGGATCCCATGTTGTTACCGCAGCTGATGTCGCTACTTTAAATACGCTGGCAGCTGAAGCCGACGTCGGAACAGTTAATGTTGCTATAGCCAATAATGCAGTTGAAGTAACTGCAATTAAGCGCACTCTCCGTGATGAGAATGCCGTTTTAATCGACATACGCTTATCTCCTTTAATACGTTGCAAATGCCCTAACGAGGGATTTCATAGAGGCAGGTGTGGTGAGTTTAAAAGCCCTAGGTATGCCTGTCTATCAAATATCCTTGCTGTTCCTATGCTTTCTAGGCATACTACCTAGATGGATCTTCGCCTACTGGCATATTTTATAGCCATCTTTGATACGGGCTCAATCTCGGCGGCGGCCCGCGAACTACATATTGGTCAGCCCTCGCTTTCGCGCCAGATCCGAAAACTTGAACGGGATTTAGGTGTCGTTCTCTTTACTCAAGGTTCGAAGGCGAGCGCAACGGCCTCTGCAATCGCCTTTGTCCCTATCGCTCGAGATTTAATTTCGCGAGCTGCCCAAGCCGAGGCGACTTTAAAATCAATGGAGCATCGAGAGAGAGTTCGCTTAACTATTGCCGGTCCACCAACGACGGTTGCAGATGTTATCGCCCCTTTCATCGCATCGGCAGGGGCCGCTGGACAGCTCGCAAATATTCTCGAAGTTCTACCTACCGCCGTTTATCGTGAGTTAGCTGAATACCGAGCAGATTTTGTAATCGGAAGTTCTCCTCCACCGGCACATCTTGAGTACATCATCGTTGGTTATTCGCCCATATGGGCGCAGTTGCCCGAAGATAAAAAGAACGCCCGTAAAACAGAGATCACCCTTGCTGAGTTATCTACGTATCCCATTGCAATCGTCGATGATAATCACAACGTTCGCCGGTTATTTGATCAAGCGATATCTGAAGCTGGGCTTTCCGTGCACATCGCCTTTGAAACCCAATCCACTCAAGCGTCGCAGGCTTTGGCCGCTGCCAACCGCGCAGTCTGTATCAGCTCTGATGATCCCCGATTTAATCTGCACCCTCTATTGATAAAGCTACCGGGAAGAAAAAATCCCTTGTCGGTCACTCTTTATTGTGCGTGGGACCCCGGCCACTTTGCTGCCGATCAAATAAAGGCAACGGCACTAGCGCTCCATGAGTTCTACGATTCACGGCGCGTTAAATAAGTATGTATGTAAGAACTAACCGCCGATAGCTGACATAGGTCGGGTTGGTTGAATGAAGCTCGGATCATTGATTCCATGGCCCGGAAGTTTGGCCTTAACCGTTGCCTGAAATGCCTTTGCCATCGACTCGCGCTTTTGCTCGGTTGTTAACTCGGCGTTGCGGACAATTGCACGCATATCGGTTTCAACCATAGAAAATAGACAGGCTCTAATCTGCCCGTCCGATGTTAAGCGAACTCGATCACATGATGCACAAAATGGGCGCGTAACCGATCCAATAATTCCCACCGTGTCAGAGCCACCGTTGATAAAGAACTCTTCGGCCGGTGATGATCCTCGCGACTGCACTGGTGTTAAAGCAAAGGCGGTGCTGAGTTGAGCAAAGATTTCATCGGCTGTGACCATCGCATCACGTGACCAGGCACCACCGGCATCAAGTGGCATCTGCTCGATAAAGCGAAGTGAGAGCCCTTCAGCAAGCGCCCACTGTAAAAGTGGAATTGCCTCATCATCATTTGTACCGCGGATTAATACAGAGTTTATTTTTACTGGCTTTAAACCCGCACTGCGTGCCGCATCGATACCTGCAAAGACGTCATGAATGCGATCTCTAAAGGTTATCTTCTTAAAACGCTCGCGATCTAAAGTGTCTAAAGAGATATTGATTCGGCTCAATCCTGCATCAACTAAAGGCGCTGCAAGTTGTGCAAGTGCTAAACCATTTGTAGTCATCGAAAGTTTTGGTGGATTGGAAATACCATTTATTCGCGAAACAATTTCAACAATATCTGGTCTCAGCAATGGCTCTCCGCCTGTGAGTCGAATCTCATCGATGCCCTGAGAAACTGCGACTTCAATTACCTCAATGAGCTCATCGGTTGTAAGAAGGTCGGCGCTAGGTAGCCACGAAGCAAAATCGTGGGGCATGCAATATGTACAGCGAAGTGAGCAACGATCAGTTAGTGAGACACGTAGATCACGATGGACGCGGCCATAGGTATCTATCAATGAACTCATGGCTCAATTCATTCAGAGTTCAAAATAATGTGCAAATCCGCTCCGTTTAGCGCTTTTCCTAGATTCCATTAGCCTTAGTCCATAGATGTAGTCGAAAATCTGGAGGAGTCATGAAGCAAGAGGCAGCGTGTCCATACACCGGCAGTCAACTCAATAAAGAGGGTACGTACACCAGCGATTGGTGGCCCGATAATTTAGATCTCTCCGTACTTCGCCAGCACTCCCTTGCCTCAAATCCCATGGGCGAGGATTTCGACTATGCAGCAGAGTTTTCAAAGTTAAACATTAAAGCCGTTAAGAAAGATATTGAAGCTTTAATGACAACATCGCAGGATTGGTGGCCAGCAGATTACGGACATTACGGTCCATTCTTTGTCCGCATGGCCTGGCACAGCGCCGGCACATATCGCACATACGATGGACGCGGCGGTGCCGGTGCTGGAATGCAGCGCTTTGCACCATTAAATAGTTGGCCCGATAACGTCAACTTAGATAAAGCCCGTCGCATCTTGTGGCCAATAAAACAAAAGTATGGAATGAAGTTGTCGTGGGCAGATCTGATGATTCTTGCCGGCAACTGCGCAATCGAATCTATGGGACTTAAGACATTTGGTTTCGGTGGAGGTCGCGCAGATGTTTGGGAGGCCGATCAAAGTTACTGGGGCAAAGAGCAGACATGGCTTGGCGATGAGCGCTATAGCGGTGCGCGTGATTTAGAAAACCCATTAGCGGCAGTACAGATGGGGCTGATCTATGTAAATCCAGAAGGTCCAAATGGTGTTCCAGATATTTTGGCATCGGCTAAAGATATTCGTGAAACTTTTGCGCGCATGGCGATGAATGATGAAGAGACCGTTGCCTTAATTGCAGGTGGCCACACATTTGGTAAGGCACATGGAGCCGCAGATCCAGGTAAGTATGTTGGTCCAGAGCCAGAGGCAGCCGCCATTAATGAGATGGGTCTTGGCTGGGTAAACACATACGGCAGCGGAAATGGCGCAGAGACTATTTCAAGTGGTCTAGAAGGTGCATGGACACCAACGCCTACAAAATGGGACAACTCATACTTTAAAACTCTATTTAAATACGAGTGGAAGCAGACAAAGAGCCCAGCCGGTGCGACACAGTGGATTCCAACGGATGAATCGGCAGCTAAAACTGTGCCCGATGCGCATATCGCCGGAAAAACTCATGCGCCAGTTATGTTCACAACCGATCTTGCACTTCGTACAGATCCAGCCTATGAAAAGATTTCACGTCGCTTTGCCGAAGACTTTGATGCCTTTGCCGACGCCTTTGCCCGTGCTTGGTTTAAGTTAACCCATCGCGATATGGGGCCGGTTGCCCGTTACTTAGGCGCTCTCGTGCCTGCCGAGCAGCTTATTTGGCAAGATCCACTTCCAGCACCAGCAAAGAAATTAGTAGGCAAGAGTGAAATCGAAGCTCTAACTAAGAAAATCCTGGCAAGCGATTTAAGCATCGCAACGTTAGTCACAACTGCATGGGCATCGGCCTCAACTTTTCGTTCAACCGATAAGCGTGGAGGTGCAAACGGTGCACGTATTGCCCTAGAGCCTCAAAGCAGTTGGGCCGTCAATCGCCCTAAAGAGCTCAAGAAAACTTTGGCCGAGTTAGAAAAAATCCAGAAGAGTTTCAATAAAAAATCAGCTAAGAAAATATCGCTGGCCGATTTGATTGTTCTTGCGGGTAGCGTTGCAATCGAAGCGGCAGCCAATAACGCAGGGATCAAAGCTAAAGTTGGCTTTACTCCAGGTCGCACCGATGCAACACAGGATCAAACCGATGTCGCATCCTTTGCTGTGTTAGAGCCATCTGCCGATGGTTTCCGCAATTACACACACGCATCTAACTCCCAATTGGCAGAGGTCTCACTTGTCGATAAAGCCGCACTTCTTTCGCTAACGCCGCCAGAGATGACGGTTCTAGTTGGCGGCCTACGAGTTCTCGGAGCTAACTTCGATGGATCAAAGACAGGAGTGCTCACAAAGAAGAAGGAGTCTCTGACCAATGATTTCTTTGTAAATATTCTCGACATTAAATATCAGTGGTCGCCAATAAAGGGTGATAACAATTTGTTTGAGGCTCGCAGTGGAAAAAGTGCAAAGCTAGCGTGGGTAGCATCGCGCGCCGACTTGGTCTTTGGTTCACACTCAGAGCTTCGTGCGTTATCTGAAGTCTATGCAAGTGATGATGGGGAAAAGAAGTTTGTTACTGACTTCATCGCTGCTTGGTGCAAAGTAATGGAGCTTGACCGCTTCGATATTTAGAGAACATCGACGGTGATGGTGTGCCAACCTTCGGTCCCATTGGGTTCGATGGGTACATACTCTTCGGGCTGTAACTGCCCATCGCCATCGGTTGCGCGCACCGCAATGGAATGTTCACCGACCGTGGGCGACCAATCGGTCCACCACTGACGCCATGTTGTGTTGGCAATTTCAGGGCCAAGGGTGGCCGTGCGCCAAGGCTGATTATCAACGCGGACTTCGACCTTTGAGATTCCACGATTGGGTGCCCACGCGACTCCTGCAATAGCAGTTGGTGCAACGGGTAGTTGAGCTCCAAAATTTGGCGTATCGATACGGGAGGCGGTTTTAATCGGCGCGCGCTCTGACCATCCACGTGAAATCCAGTAGCCATTTTTTTGATCAAAGCGTGTAAGTTCGATTCGAGTTAACCACTTAACGGCCGAAACATAGCCATAGAGCCCTGGAACAATTATCCGAGCCGGATAGCCATGCACTGCGGGCAATACTTCACCATTCATTCCAATTGCAATCATCGAATCGTTGCCTTCGAGTGCCGCCACTGGAAAGCCCGCAGTAAAGCCATCGACTGAGTAACCCATCACCTGATCGGCATCGGCGTCAGGCATAGCCTCAGCAATCAAATCACTTAAGCGGATACCGAGCCACCTGGCATTTCCAACAAGATCACCACCAATAACATTTGAAACACAGGCGATTGTGCAATCAAGTTCAAATACCGGGCGCGCAAGGAGCTCTTCGTATGTAAAGGAGATGGGATTAGCAACCATTCCAACTATCTCTAACTTCCAATCCGAGAGAGACACAGTTGGTACGGCAAAGGATGTATCGATTCGAAAGAAATCTGCATTGGGAGTAATGAGCGGTGAAAGCCCTGGTGTAACAAGAGCTGGATCAACAGGTGGTGCAGGCAGGAATTTCAATGGCTTAGGAAGTGCCGCATTAATTTTCTCAATCTGGACTCCAGCTTTTTCTGTCAGTAATTTTGCCGCGCCTGTTGCAATAATACCTACTGCGCTAATGATTCCTACAATTTTAAAGAGATTGCGACGAGAAAGATAAGCTCCCGGATCATTGTCACTCTCGATCTCGTTGCTCAACTAAATCCCTTCGCACCGCAGATGTGTAAGAAACCGAAACTAAATTCCCTTACTAAATTTACGCAGATATAAAAATAGAGCCTGCATCTTCACTTGCCGTATATTTACGAAGCGGGCTATTAGCCGGACCGCCGGTAACAGCTCCTGTTGATGCATTAAAACGTGAGCCATGGCATGGACACGATAGCCCTCCACCCGAGCCTTCTATTTGGCAACCTTGGTGCGTACATATAGCGCTCACCACAATGACGGTGCCTTTGGCGCGAGTGACAGAAACTGGAAAAGTCGATTGACCGGCCGGCTTTACGTCGATTATTTTTACGTCGCCTTCAACAATGTCGCTGGACTTGGCAACAAAAGTCAATGCACCCGTTGTAGCACTTTCACTCGGTGTGGGTGTGGCGCTTTCCGTTGGTGTTGCCGTAGAAGTCGGAGTGGGCTTAGAACTTGGCGCTTTCGTAACTACTTTTGCACCCTTTTTCCAAATCAGCTTTCCCTTAGATTTAACAGTGATGTATGTAAACCCTTGGAAGACTATTTTCTGCCCAAGCTTTGTCGCCTTCAATGTTGGACCAGTTGCGGCAAGAGCGCTTGATCCAAAAATCGATAGCACTGCAGCAGGAATTATCGCAAGTAGATTGCGGCGGATAAGTTTCATGCGCTAAACCGTAATGCCTGAAGCGAATGCGCGCGACTCAGAACCTTTAGAATCTGATGTGGATTCTTGACCATTAAGCCAACGCCTCTTTAATTTGATTGCCATGATCACGGGGATGATTGGTATATCCCTTCAACCATTTGGCTATTGTGAACTCCCCCGATTCGCTATGGACTCCGGCTCGGCTTAAATCCGATTCTTGCAATCGTTTAACGATATCTAGGGATGCCGCTCTCACAGCCAGAAGCACGGCGATGGAGTTTTCAACGGGTAATTCGGTATAGCCCAAAATCTCATTGCTCGCCCATGCCGCTTCGTCGTAACCCTGAATCAATGTTCCCTCAGGCTCTGCGATCAAGCGACGCAATCTGGCATAAGACTGCGCTTCGCTATCGGCTAAGTGGTGAATCACCTGACGTGG